>Ga0123357_10000056_pt1 | contig 91393 bp, 75 predicted proteins | sample TergutEmb28metaG_FD_89873 | JGI IMG/M metagenome (GOLD analysis project Ga0123357, IMG submission 89873) | Embiratermes neotenicus P4 segment gut microbial communities from Petit-Saut dam, French Guiana - Emb289 P4 | ecosystem: Host-associated > Arthropoda: Insects > Digestive system > Gut ...
CCGAGCAGCGCGAGGCGCTCCGACGAGAGCTGCTCGTGCAGCTCGAGGAGGAGCAACGAAGCGATGCGATGGAAATCGGCCAAAAGACGACGGGAGCAACCTACGAGGGGTTCGAAACCTCGCGTCAACTTGAAAGCGGTTCCAAAGCGAAAGAGGTTTATGGTCGCGCGGGCAGATGGAACGAAGACGGCTTCTCGTGATCGCGGCGGCGCTAGCTCTGATGCTTCTTGCCATCTTCGTGAGCAGGCGCACCCCATTTCCGAGCGACCACACGCCCGAAGGCGCATATGTCCGCATCGCGAAAAGTGTTGCCGCGGGTGAGCCACGCGCCTTCTTCGCTTACCTCGAGACGGAAGCGCAGTGGGCATGTTTCACCATCCGCGACATGCGTCGCGAGGCGAGTACGAAGGTGCGCGAGAGTTATCCCGAGCCTCAGCGCACGGAGATGCTTGAGCAATACAAGTTATTCTCGGAGGCACAATCCGGCAGCGACATTTTCGCGATCCTTTATGAGCAGCGCGGTTGGGCAAAGCGCCTGCGCAAAGATCTGTCGGGTGTCTCGAAGGTCGAGATCGACGCGGATCGTGCGACGGTCGTGACGACGCGCGGGACGCGCTGGCCATTTCGCCGCCGCGACAATGGCATTTGGGGCCTCACGATCTTCACCGCCGAGCTCCTGGCAGAGAGCGAGAAAGCCACACGCGATCTTGCCGTCGTGACAGCCGCCGCCGCCGACTACGACCGCGCGCACAGAAAGTGATCACTGCGCAGGCCCCAACGATGAGATCGCGTCGAATCGAAAGCGGTCCCGGCATGTTGTTCGCAACGATCTTGGCGCATGAAGTGCCCGTGCTGCGCACGATCGGTCATCGTTAGCCGCGTGCCGGGCGGCACACCTGCGTGCGCGCCGAATGGCGCGAGTACCGACGTTCTGTCCGCGAGATGTCCATATCCGCGTTGCGCGTGCTTGGTCTTCGCTTTGGCATCGCACCCTGACGATCCGTTGCGCGAGCTCGTGGACGCGAGCGGTCTTCGGCGTTGGCTCACTCGAGCCATAGCGTTCGACATTCTCCGGACCGCGCCGCTCGTCGGCTTCGTCGCTCTCTTCGCCTTCGGCCCCCTCGGCGCGGTACGCGCGGCGTTTGAATGGCGTAACGCTGCGTCGGATTGCGCGCTCCTCTTTCTCGGCGCGGTAGTGGCTGTGCTGCCGGCAGCCATCCTCCTCTTGACGATCCTTGTCGGTCTCGTCTGCGATGCACACCGCACGTGCGGGCGCTTCAACGAGGTCTTCTCTGGCACGGGCGGCGGCATGCGCCTCGTGCCCGAACCCATCACGTACCGGTCTGTGTAACATGCACGCAACGCCTAGTGCGTTCCGTTCAGGGGCCGAAGACGTTAGTCTCTCATGATGAGCGTCGATCGGAATGCTGCTGCCCTTGCAATCGAGGCTTTTTTGCGCGCCATCGGGCACGATCCGGAGGTTCTGCCGGAGCTCGCGGGAACGGGTGCGCGGGTTGCGGACGCCTTCGCTGACGAGCTCTGCGTGGGATATCGCATCGATACTCAAGCGCTCGTCGCTGCGAGTGTGATCCCCGCGCCGTCCCCTGGCGGACTCGTCGTCGTCAGAGACATTCCGGTGACGACCATGTGCCCGCATCATCTCTTGCCGGCCACGGGCACGGCCACCATTGCCATGCTCGCGCGCGACAGAATCATTGGTCTCGGAACCTTCGCGGCCCTCGTCGACGCGCACGCGCGCCGGCTCACCTTGCAAGAGACCATTGGTGAGGGTGTGGTCCGGGATTTGTTCGATACGCTCGATCCGATATGGATTGGATGCCGGCTCGTGATGGCGCAGGCATGCATGATTGTTCGGGGCAAGCGTGCGTTCGGTTCACGCGTGGAGACGGTCGCACTGCGCAGCGAAATCAAGGATGTTGCAACGGTTCATGCAACGTTGGGCGTGGGGCGATGACGGGGTGGGAATGCAACTGATTGGTTGCGTGGCAGGCACGGGGGCCTGCCCCTACAGTTGACAGACCACTCGTAGGGGTGGCCCTCGTGGCCGCCCTTATTCTACGGTGACGGTCTTGGCGAGGTTGCGCGGCTGGTCGACGTCGGTGCCCTTCAAATCGGCCATGTAATAGGCAAGGAGTTGCAGTGGCAACACCGTGAGCAGGGGTTGGACCTCGTTCGCAGCTTCCGGAATGGTAATGACGTCCGGCTCCGCCGCCGAAAGGATTCCTCGGGTGGAGCTTCGCGGTGCCGCGTCTGAAAAGCAGAGCGCGCGCACGTCTTCGTCGCCCTCGGTGCACACGGCAATGAGCTGGCCTTCGCGCGCCTTGACCTCCTCCATGTTGGAAAACGTCTTGTCGTACTGGTTGTCGCGCGGGCACACGACGACCACGGGCATATCTTCGTCGATGAGGGCAATGGGCCCGTGTTTCATCTCGCCGGCGGCGTAGCCCTCGGCATGAATGTACGAAATCTCTTTCAGTTTGAGAGCGCCCTCGAGCGCCACGGGGAACTCCGTTCCGCGCCCGAGAAAGAGCATGTCGCGCGTGCGAAGATACTTCTTCGCAATGGCCTTGATGTCCTCTCCGCGCGCGAGCACTTCGCGCATTTGTGCAGGCACCCGCCAGAGCGCATCGAGGACGCGATGCGCGCCGTCGGTGTCGAGCGTGCCGCGGCGGCGACCCATGTAGATTGCAAGCATGAGCAGTGCGGCGAGCTGCGAGGTGAAACATTTGGTCGACGCGACGCCGATCTCGGGTCCCGCATGCGTGTAGAGTGCACCGTCGGAGGCGCGCGCGATGGCGCTGTCGACGACGTTGGTGACGGCGAGCACGTGCGCACCTGCGGCCTTCGCGGCTTTGACGGCGGCGAGCGTGTCGAGCGTCTCACCGCTCTGGCTCACGGCGACGACGAGATCATTCGGAACGAATACCGGATCGCGCGTGCGAACCTCACTGCCGATCTCGAGCGTGGAAGGGATGCGTGCAAGCTGCTCGACCCAGTAACGGCCCGCCATGGCGGAGTGTGCGCTGGTTCCGCACGCGACGAAATAGACGCGGCTCACGCGCTGCGCGAGCTCCGCAGACAACCCGATCTCCGCCCCGACGACGTCGGCGTTGGGGAGATCCACGCGCCCGCGCAGCGTGTCCTCGATCGCTCGAGGCTGCTCGTGGATCTCTTTGAGCATGAAGTGCTTGTAGCCGCCCTTCTCCGCTTGCATGGGCGACCAGTCGATGCGCTTGTGTTCGCGCGTGATGCGTGTGCCTTCGAGCGTCGAGATCTCGACGTGGCTTGCCGTCAGCACGGCCATCTCACCGTCGTGAAGGAGAATGATGTCGCGCGTGTGCGCGAGGATCGCGGGGATGTCGCTCGCAGCAAAATTCTCGTTTTCGCCGATGCCGAGGACGAGCGGTGAGTCCTGCTTGGCGACGACGATTTCGTCGGGTGCGTCTCCGCTCACGACCGCGATGGCGTATGCGCCGCGCACGTGCCCGAGGGCTGTGCGCACCGCCTCGGACAGGCGAGTTCTGCCCTGGCGCATGGCTTCGTCGATGAGGTGCGCGACGATCTCGGTGTCGGTGTCGCTCTGCAATTTGACGCCGCGGCTCTCGAGATCGCGGCGAAGCTGAACGTGATTCTCGATGATGCCGTTGTGAACGACCGCGACGTGGCCGGCGACGTGAGGATGAGCGTTCGCTTCGCTCGGGCGTCCGTGCGTGGCCCAGCGCGTGTGCCCGATGCCCGTTGTCCCCGACAGAGGATTCTTCTTGAGCGCCGCGTCGAGATTCGAAAGCTTGCCCACTGCGCGAACGATCTCGACGCCGCGCCCCGTGTGCACCGCGAGACCGGCGGAGTCGTACCCGCGGTACTCGAGGCGACGGAGTCCCTCCACCAAAATGGGCGCGCAGTCTTTCTGTCCGACGTAGCCGACGATGCCACACATAACCAGAACGCTAACTCAAACCACCAATTTTCGCACGGTGCGCCCGAGCGCCGCCCTGATTTGGGCACATGTAAGCCTCACGCTTTGTGCGACACCTGATGCATGTAGTATGCATCATTGGCGCGCAGCAGGTTAGCTATTTTGGAGCTCGTGCAGAAACCAGTCACCCACGGCCTTCGTGCCCTTTTTGCCGCCGACGTCGGGCGTACAGTTTCCTGTTTCGATGGCGCGGGTAACGATGCCTTCGATGCGCTCTTCTTCTTCGGGCCAACCGAGATGCGCGAGCATCATCCCGACGGAGAGGAAGCTTGCGAGCGGGTTCGCGAGATCCCTGCCTTCGAGCGCGATCGCCGACCCGTGCACGGGTTCGAACATCGCCACGCGCTTTGGATTTGCATAATGCACGTTTGCGCTTGCCGCCATACCGAGGCCGCCCTGTAGCCCGGCGCCGAGATCCGTGACGATGTCGCCGAAGAGATTGTTGGTGACGATGACCTCGAACTGTTGCGGGTCCTGCACCATGAAGAGAAAGAGCGTGTCGACGTAGACATGTTTTGCGGTGACGCGCGGGTACTCTTTCGCGACCTCGAAAAAGCAGCGGTGCCAGAGTTCGTGTGCGTGCGCCATGGCGTTCGACTTGTCGGCCATGTGCACGGTCTTCTTTCCGTGCCTGCTCGCGTAGTCGAAGGCCGCGCGGATGATGCGCTCGACGCCCTTGCGCGTGTTGACGTCTTCGTTGATGGCGATCTCGTCGGGGGTGCCGCGTTTGAACTGGCCGCCCATGGCTGCGTAGATCCCTTCGGTGTTCTCGCGGAAGACCACCATGTTGACGTCTTTCACGCCGCGATTCTTGAGCGGCACGAGCCGATCGGCGAGGGCTTTGACGGGGCGCATATTGGCGTAGAGATCGAGCCCGAAGCGAAGTCCGAAGAGGATGTCACGCGCGTAGTCGTGATTCGGAACGCGCGGATCGCCGAGCGCGCCGAGCAGGACTGCACTGGCTTCGTCGCGAATGCGATCGAACACCTCCCTTGGAAACGTCACGCCGTCGCGGAGATATCTTTCCGCACCGAGATCGAGCTCCCAGAGCTTGAGCGGAAGCTTCCGATCGTCGCGGAAATGTTCGAGCATGCGGCGTGCTTGCAATATGACCTCGGGACCAATTCCGTCGCCTGGGATAATCGCAATGAGGGCCATGGTTTTGGTGGCTACGTTAGCATGAAGTGAGGATGCTCGTGACCGCTCGATATGCCTTCGTCGCGCCTTCTTTGATGGGGATTGGCCTTCTGGTTTTCGCTGCGTGCGGTGGCTCCACGGCGCCGTCCGCATCTTCACCCGCCGAGCTTCCGGCGGCGAGCGACATAGCTGCCGCAGATCGATCGTCCACGCCCAACACGAATGCTCAGATTACCTCGGCGCAGGCCGCTGCCCCCGTAGCGCATGAAGCTCCGTGGCCTTTCGGACCGGCGCCAACACCTGAACAGCGCACTCTACAGATCAGTCGATTGCAGATGGATCCTGGACCCATCCGTTCCAACTGGGTTCCGCCCGGCAAGAGCGAGCGCTACGGGCATGCGGAAGCGCTCATCCTTGCTCCGTACGGTACCGTGCGTGCGAAGATTTCGGACTTTGCACATTACAAAGATCTTGCTGGGCCAAAGTTCAAGAAGGTGAGCGTCACGGGCAGGCAAGGCGACGCGACCGATATCTATTTTCAACTTCCCATCATGAAAGGGCTCGTGACAATCTGGTATGTCACGCGCTTCGTTCCACCACGCCCCGCTGCGGGCGGCGGTGAAGTGGTGGAGGGCACGTTCGTCAAGGGCAACATCAGGGGCATGCACATCGCCTTCAAGGTGCGCCCCGGCCCGGACGACGGGAGCACCATTCTTGTTTGCGATCTGCTCCTGTCGCTTGGCATTCCAGCCCCTCAATCGAACGTCGACGAGGAGCTGCGCGATGCGTGCGGCGACGCCCTCAACGCCGTCCGCGCACGGACGACGTCATCTATCCCGTAACGCCGAATTCACCGATTTCGAGCAAATCCTGGGCTTCGTTCGTTCACGTCGCCGTCGCCGACAACGATCAGGTCAACGTCAACGAACGTGAGCGTGATCGTCGTCGTGGTCTTTGACGGCGACGGCGACGAAAGGTCACTCGGGGCAGCGAGGCGTTGAGGCAGCTACCCGATCAATCGTGCGGCCGACAGGAACTCCATCTTGTGGGCCTGCGCGACGGGTTCGCACGTGACGTAGCCGCCGTATGTGTTGATGCCTTTGAGAAACGCGCGATCGGTCCTGGCAACTCCGGCGACGCCCATGTTGGCGATCTTCACCGCGTAGTTGATGGTGGTGTTGACGAGTGCCCACGTGCTCGTTTGCGCGACCGCGCCCGGCATGTTTGCGACGCAGTAGTGCACGACGTCGTGAACCTGATACGTCGGGTTGTCGTGCGTGGTCGGGCGGGCGGTCTCGATGCAGCCGCCCTGATCGACGGCGGCGTCGACGACGACCGATCCGGGCTCCATCTTGGCAATGAGATCCTCGGTCACGAGAGTGGGCGCACGCGCTCCTGGGACGAGGACGGCACCGATGACGAGGTCGGCGCGCGGCACGCACTGCTCGATGTTCGTGGTGTTCGAGTAAAGCGTTTCGACGGTGCTGCCGAAGATGTCTACGAGGTAGCTCATGGTCGAAATCTTGGTGTCGAGCACGGTGACTTGTGCACCCATGCCGACCGCGATGGTGGCGGCATTGCGACCCACGTTGCCACCGCCGAGGATGACGACGCGGCCGCGGCGAGTACCCGTCACGCCGCCGAGAAGCACGCCTTTGCCGCCTTGTTCTCGCTGAAGAACGTTGGCGCCAACTTGGACGGCCATGCGCCCGGCGACTTCGCTCATGGGGCGAAGGAGCGGCAGCGTACCGTCGTCGCGCTCGATGGTTTCGTACGCGATGCTCGTGACTTTCTTGGCCGCGAGCTCGCGCGTGAGCTCGAACTCCGGCGCGAGGTGGAGATAAGTGTAAATTACAAGTTTCTCGCGGAAGAAGCCGAACTCCGTGGGTAGCGGCTCTTTGACTTTGACGACCATCTCGGCGCTCCACGCGTCGGCGGCGGTTCGAACGATCTCTGCGCCTGCTGCGATGTAGTCTGCATCTTTGATCTGCGCGCCCTCGCCCGCGCCCTTCTCGACGAGAACCTTGTGGCCATACTGCGTGAGGCTGCGCACGCCCGCGGGCGTCATGCCGACGCGGTACTCGCGGGTTTTGATCTCTTTCGGCACTCCGATGATCACGGCGAAAGCTCCTTTTTTACGCGCTTTTGGCGCTGGGGTTTGCGCGGTGCGGACCATAGCCTTTCGTCTCAACAGAAAGAAGCAGTATGGGAGGGCGGCCGCATGTACTCCGTCCTTCGTCCGCTCTTGTTTTCAATGAATCCAACCCGCGCGCACGCCGTAGCCATGCGGGCATTGGGTCCCGTCGAACGGCTCGCGCCGTTGCGCGGCCTCGTGCGCGCGAGTTGTGCCGTGCGCGATCCTCGCCTGGAGGTGCGCGCGATGGGTCTCGTATTCCCGTCTCCAGTGGGTCTCGCGGCGGGGCTCGACAAGAACGCCGAGCGGCCGCGCGCCTTCGCCTCGTTCGGCTTCGGACACATCGAGCTCGGCACGGTGACTGCGCAGGCGCAAGCGCCGAATCCCGCGCCGAACCTTTTTCGATTGCCAATCGATCATGCGCTCATCAATCGCCTTGGCTTCCCGAACGAAGGTGCCGGCATCGTCGCCGCGCGCGTCGGCGCGTGCAAAAAAGATATCGGTGTTCCCGTTGGCATCTCCATTGGCAAGTCGCGCAGCGTGCCGCTCGATCCCATCGAAGGCGTAAAAGAGGACTATCTTGCGAGCTTCCGCGCCGTCCGTAGAGTTGCGGACTTCGTTGTCATCAACGTGTCATCACCAAACACGAAGGATCTGCGCGCCATGCAAGCCGCCGACGTTGCGCGCACGCTCTTCGATGCGCTGCTCGAAGATGCTGCGCGTGCCGGCGAACGCATTCCAATCCTCGTCAAGATTGCACCGGATTTGGATGACGACGGCATTGATGGAATCTGCGAAGTGGCAAAGAGTGCGGGGCTCTCTGGCATTGTTGCAACGAATACGACGATCGCGCGCAGCGGGCTTGCTACCCCCGCGGACGAAGTGGAGCGCATGGGTGCGGGAGGCCTGAGCGGCAGGCCTCTCTTCGCTCGCTCGCTCGAAGTGGTCGAGCGGGTGCGCGCGCGCGTTGGACCATCCATGTGCGTGATTGGTGTGGGTGGCGTTGACGACGTTGATTCAACGTTGGCAATGCTGCGTGCGGGTGCCGATCTCGTTCAAATCTTTACGGGTTTCATTTATGGCGGTCCGAGGCTTCCCGGCACGATCGCACGCGATCTCCTAACTTCGCGGCAGTGAGAGGCGCTCGGGGAGATCCTCACTTGCAATGAAGCCTCGTTGCCGACCGACTTTGACTTCTTTGAGTAAGCCGCGACGAAGTACATCGAGAAGATCCGCGCGGGCGGTTACGTACGTGATGTCGTGCAGCCTCTGGTGAATCTTGAAGGTGATGATCTCGTTTGGTTTCTTGAGCACGGAATCGAGCACGGCTCGCTGTCGGTGATTCAGATCGGGAATTGCACGAAGCGTGCGCGCAAGTTCTTGCTGCTCGCGCTGCTTTTTCGACAGGTACTCTCGCAAATCCGCAAGCGCACGCTTCGTTGCTTCAATCTGAAACATCACGGAGTACGTCAGGTCTTCGTCGTCGCGCTCGCTGTAAAGAAAGGATCTGTAGTACCTCACGCGGTTTCTCATGATGACGCGCGATATCGTGAGAAACTCGAAGAGCCCGTAGCCATTTTTGAGCATGAACCAGTAGAAAAGCGCGCGGGCCGTTCGCCCGTTGCCGTCGACGAACGGGTGCTCGTAAGCAAGCCAGAAGTGAACGATGGCGGCTTTGACGAGCGGGTGAATGAACTCGGCGCCGTCGGCAGCTGCGTTCGCGTAGTCGACGAATTTTGCGATCCGGTCTTTGAGTTGCGCGGCGGGAGGCGGGGTGAAGATGACTTCGTTGTCTCGTACGTCGACGATGGCGACAGCATCTGCTTCGGTGCGCAAGCGTCCAACGCCACTCGGATGATCGAGCGTGTCGTGGGTCATGCTCGCTTGGATTTCGTAGAGCAGATCGAGTGACAAGGGGCGATCTTTTACCGCCCGAAGCATCTGAATCGTGTTGTAGCTATTCAAGATCATCTGCTCGCTGCGGTCGCGAGGTCGACGGTTTGCACGCAGCATTGCCTTGGCAACCTTTCGCGTCGTTGCCGCGCCTTCGATCTGACTCGTGGCGATCGCCTCCTCCATGAGCGAGCCCACGATCACTCGATCGCGCATCGGCTGGAGAGTCATCTCCTCTCCCGATGGAAGGATCCCGCCGTACCATCGATCCACTGCATGCAGTGTCTCGAGCGCCTTTGGCGGCAGCCAGTAGCTGAAGGCATTCCCGTCGACGCTGCGAAGAGACAACCAGCGCCGCTCGAACATTCGCATCACCTTGACGGCGCCCCAAACGGCTTCAGAACTCAGCTTCGCTGGTACTGGTCTGTGACGCAATTCGTCCCAGTGGAAGTACTCTGCGTTCGCTTTGGCGAGGAGAGCAGCGACTTCGGGTCGGTCGTCTCGAAGCACGGCAATGATTCTTTTTGTGTCGACCGCTGGAGGTAGTCGGGGAAGACGCATGCATGAGAAACTATATAATTTTTAGAAATCATACACTTACTATCTACTTAAAAAGACGCACGCCTGAGAGCGTGTTCGACAGGCGTCGCGAGCGAATTGAGGCTAGGGCGGAGCGCGAGGAGCCCGCGCAAGCGTACGTTGTGGTACGTGCGCAGGCACCGCAGCGCCCAACCGACGAATCGATTCGCGCAGCAGGCTGCCCTACACGCTCTGAGCGGCATCGCCCAACTTTGGCTAGGATGCGCGACGTCCAACCGCGGACCGGCATCATCGACGTGAAGAACGACGGCGCGGTCCGAGAGCGAGGTACGAAAAGGATGTGGCGACGATCGGTGTATAGTGCAGTTTTTTTTGGTCTCGTGAGCTTCGCGTCTCACCTCGTCAAGGCAGACCCGCAGACGCCCGTGCAGCCGTCGGCAGTTGCGCCCGGGCCCGACGCATCCGTCACCGAGCAGCGGCCGCCAATCTCTTCACCGAAGGTCACGTTCGAGGAGGCCATTCGCCGCGCCATGGAGCGCAACCCAAACAGCGAGATTGCCATGCAGGAGATCCGCCGATCGACGGCGCTCGCAGAGCAAGTGCGTGCAAACTGGCTGCCCACGCTCTCGGCAAATGGCGCGTACACACGTCTCGACAGCGATCGCGTTTTCGGCGGCAACGTCATGACGTACCGCGACACGCTGACCGGAAACATCACGCTGACCGTGCCAATCATCCAGGCGCACAGCTGGGCGGCATCGGCGCGCGCGAACGAGACCGTGGATCTGGCCAAGCTCTCCGCCATCGACGCAAAAAAGCAGATTGCGATCACGACGGGCCGCGCCTTTCTGACGGTCATCGCGCAGCGCCGCGTGCTCGAGAGTTCGGTCAACGCGCGCGACACCGCTCTCGCTCACGAACAGTACGCAAAGTCGCGCCTCGAAGGTGGCATCGGCAACCGTCTCGATGCCGTGCGTGCGGGCCAGGAGCGCGCGTCCAGCGATGCGCTCGTGCAGACACAAACACTCGCACTCGAGCGGACGCAAGAGGCGCTCGGCGTATTGCTCGGAGAGAGCAGCCCCGTCGACGTCGTCGAGACGAATCTGCCCGAGCCACCAACGCTCGCCGCCGCACTCTCCGAGGCCGAGAAATATCGGAGTGACGTCATTGCCCAGCGTCAACGCGTGGAGATTGCACGTAAAGCGGTGCGTGATGACTACACGGATTACCTGCCGCTCGTGAGCGCCGTTGCACAGCCTTTCTTGCAGACGCCGGCAACACCGACCGTCCCAGGGGCTGGCTGGCAGGCCCAACTCATCTTGGCTATCCCGCTCTACGATGGCGGTGCACGCTATGGTCTTGCTCACGAGCGCGCGGCGGTGCACGAAGAGGAGAAGGTCAGGCTCGACGGCATGCTTCGCCAGGCTCGCTCCGACGTTCGCATTTCCTTCGAGGGTGTTCGTCGTGCGGACGCGGCGCTCGTGGAAGCGCGCGAGGCCTCGAAGCTCGCCGCCGAGGCGCTCTCGCTCGCGCAGGACGCGTACTCTGCCGGCACCACGTCGAACCTCGACGTCATCGACGCCGAGCGTCGATCCCTCGACGCCGCGACCGGTGCGGCCGTCGCCGAAGACGCGGCGCGCCAGGCCAGACTCGATCTCCTCTTTGCTTCAGGGCGTTTTCCCTGAAACGCGTTTGCTAACCTGCTGCGCGCCGCGATGCCTTCGTTGGGTCCTGCGGTGCCCGCGCACGTACAACAACGTACGCTTCCGCGGGCTCCTCGGACCCGCCTTGGCCTCGCGGCGCTCGCGACGGTTATCAAACGCGTTTCAATCGACATCTCACGCATTCGAGATTCGAGAGGACAAACGAACGCGCGCGGTCGATCGCTAGAAGCGATGGCCGCGCGCGTTCTCGTTGTGTGTGCCGTCAGATTGTCAGAGCATCATGCTCTTAGCGAGACATGAGCACGGCGTCCGTGCGCCGGTTGGCCAAGCGTCCTGCGGGGGTCGAATTGTCGCCGATGGGGAGCCGATCCAGTCGGCCCATCGTCTCGATGCGTGATGCATCGATGCCTTTGGCAACGAGTTTGTCTTTGACGGACTTCGCGCGCTCGCGGGAAAGATGGATGTTGATGGATTCATCTCCAGTCGAGTCCGTGTGACCCACGAGGCGGATGTGCGAAGACGGGTGGTCCTTCATCGCTTGCGCCAGCTTGTCGATGGATTCCTCGCCACCGGAGACCATGGTGGCTGTTCCGGTTTCGAAGTTCACGTTCGGCAGCGTGATGCGGCTGGGCAGGGGCCTTTCATCAGAGAATTGACGCGAGATGAAGTCGCGTGAGACTTTGTTTCCAGTTGCCCTCGCGCCCTTCTGCTCGATTTCTCCGCTGGTCAGCGACGTCCGCCCTGCGCCTGCGTCCTTCTTCTCTTCACGAGTCGCGGAGGTCTGTCCTGCATCCTTCTTCTCCGCTGCCTCGCTAGGCGTGGGCGCCGCCGCGTCTTTCTGCTCGATCTCTCCACTGGTCAGTGCGGCTTGCCCGGCGGCATCTTTCTTCTCCGCCATCTCTTTGTCGACCGCCGAGGTTTGCTCCGCCTCATGCTGCACCATCGCATCCGTGGCGGTTGGCCCACCATCTGTCTTTCCCAGCCAATCGGCGGCGGTGGTCTCCGCGTCCTTCCTCTCCTTGCCGATCTCTCCGCTGGTCAGCGAAGCTGCCCCTGCCTCAACGGATGGCAAAGCTACCCCCGCGTCGACGGGAGGCAGTCCAGCAAGTGGCCTTTGGAGCTGCGGCACCTCCGGCGCACGAACCGTCGGTGCTACTGAAGTGCCCAAGCGTGCGCCGCGCATGAAGTAAAGCAGGCCGCCGATGAGGAGCGCACCAACAGCGAGTCCGCCAAGGATGGCGGGCCAAGATGGGCCATGCTTGTGCGGTGCGGTCACATCCACCTGCGGACGCTGGGGGCTGCGCTGAGCCACGCTGACGTGTGGCTCGGAGATGTCCGCATGCGTTCCGCCAAGCTCGGAGATATCGCGAATACCAATGGAGTTCGCGAGCCCAGTTGGCAGACTCGGATGTTCGAGAATCGATTTCTTCTGATTCATCAAGAGTTCGGACAGCCCGGCAGCGCCGAGCCCTCGCGTTGCGACTTGCTTTGCAAGCGAGCCTGCAACGAGCGGAGCGAGGAAGCCCATGATGCCCGATGCGGATTCGCGACGGATGCCATGCTGCTTCGAGAGCATGTCAGTGATGCGCCCGCCCGTGTCGCCGAGCATGCTCGAGCTGAGGCGGCTGCCGGAGGTCATCATCGACTTCGGATCTGTGATGGCGTCCCCCATGCGTGAGTGGTCCACATCTTTCAGGCTCGAGAGCAGCCCAGCGGCGCCAGATGTCGTCGAACCTCGATGCATGAGTCCTGCAAAGATCGATGGAACGGCCGACGAAATCGCGCCGCTCGTCTTGGCGGGGGTTTCGCCGATGGAGCCGGCAACCTTGCCGACGACATCGGACGACAATCGCGCCTCGATGCTCTCAATCAAACTACCGGTCATGGGAAATCCCTCCTTTCCAATCCTCGACTCTTTCTTGCGACATCCCATTTGACGCTGCGCCATGCAGAGCCGATGTCTCGAGCCGAACTGTGCGTGCGCCGTTTTGCTTGGCGCATCGACTGCGGCATTGGCGTTCGCAAGGTGCATGCCCATACGTTTCGATGTGCACGCCATCGCTCGCGCGCGGCGCCGCACGCGGCGAGCGCAATGAGATCGCGCCCGAGCACGCTCGGCTCGTGCGAGGCATCATGCCTCCGAGCGCGACATTCATGGGCGCCCGATCGTCGCTCGTGAGAAGCCGAGAGGTGCGGAGCGATCCCCGCGCGCAGCGGCGGGCGCGCCGGATGCATTCGCTCGCCGCAGCATTGTTTCTCAACGTTTCAGCCCGGCGGGAGAGCCGTCGCGAGCGGGAGCGACGACATTTTAAGGAGGCGCGTAATGAAAACCGTAGTCGGAATGTTCAACACGGCAGGTGAAGCTCAGCGCACGCTCGACGAGCTGGTTCAAATTGGCTTCGGACCAAAGGACATCAGCGTCGTCACGAATCTTTCCACGCAGCGCACGCTCGGTGGGCGCCCGAGTCTGTCGGCGATCGACGCAAGCGATGTCGGGAAGATCGCCGCGACCGGTCCCATTGCAGACAACCTCCGGCAGACGTCTGGAGGCAACAGCGGCTTGACCGGAACGCTGCAATACTTCGGGCTCTCTCCGAAACTCGCCGAGCACTACGCTCGCGGCGTCCAGCATGGTGAGACGCTCGAGTCGCTGACGGTTGAAGACAAGGATGCCGATCGCGTCGTCGCCGTCATGGAGCGACATGCGCGAACCGAACATGATCTCGCCGCGAAGGCCGCAGCCGCTGCAAGTGCGACTGCTGGGTCGAAGGCGGAGAGCGCCCCTGCCGCTTCGCAGTCTGCGCAGAACCAAGCAGCGCAGCCCGCGCAGAGCGATGCTGCACAGGGGCGCGGTCACGTGTTCAACGGCGTAGACGAGGAGCGCCGCATCCCGATTCTGCGCGAAGAGCTTCGTGTTGGGAAACGCGAAGTGGATCGCGGCGGCGTACACGTGAGCGTTCACACCAGGGAAACACCGGTCTCCGAAAACGTGAGCCTGCGTGAAGAGCACGTCGAGATTGAACGTCGCGCGGTCAATCGCAGCCCGCGCGTCGAAGAGCAATCGTTCAAGAACGAAGAACTCAACTTCCAGGAGTATGCCGAGGAAGCGGTAGCTCAGAAGGATGTGCGCGTCGTCGAGGAGGTCGTCGTTCGCAAGCGCACGACCGGTCGCGACGAAGTGGTCACGGATAATCTGAAGAGCACAGAGGTCGACGTGAACCTTCTGCGTGGATTCGATCGCGACTACTACAAGAAGCAATTCGAGAGCGCGAATCCTCAGGGCTCATTCGACGAATACCTGCCCGCGTACGAAGCCGGATATAGACTGCGCGGAGCAAAGGGCAATCGCTGGGAAGACGTCGAAGCGTCAGCCCGCAGCACGTGGGAAGCCTCACGCCCCGGCACGTGGGATCGCTACAAGGACAGCATCAAGCAAGCGTGGACCCGCGCACGCAGCTCGTGATGTAACCGTACCGCGCAACCATTAAGTTGCATTGAGGACGCGTTCGCGATCATCGGTCGTGAACGCGTTCTTGTGCATTCTGCACTCATGTGAGAAACGCATGTGAGAAACGCATGTGAGAAACGGGAGACTTGACGCGTATTGAGTTGCATTACGCTTAGAGTTGAGCGACCATCAACATCTCCTCTTGAATACCGCCGAATCCCTCTTTGGTCGTATCGACGAAATCCGCGCCACGCTGCATATCGACGGACAGCCCGACGACGCTCTCGTGGTCCTGTCCTTCAAGGGTGTCGAAAAGATATCTAAGAACTTCGTCTATAAAGTCACCGTGGCGAGCAGCGCCGAGGCAGCGGCAAAGCTGGATGATGCGCTCGGGCGCGATGTGCTCTTGACGCTCGGCCGCGCCTCGGACGAGTCGGCAACGCTTTTCGTCCACGGGATGATCCAGGAGGTGTGCCCAAGCGGCGTGGCCGCGGGCAAAAATCAGCGGCAAACCGTCTTGCGCATCGTGCCGAGACTTCAGGAGCTACGCCACAAGCAGCGATGCCAGGTCTTCCAAGACATGACCGTGGGGACATTGCCAAGGAGCTCTTCAAACCGTGGCAAATCGAAGTCGTCACGCGACTCCTTCCTGACCCTCTCAAGCGAGATTACTGCACCCAAGTCAACGAGACCGACTTCGACTTTCTGCGGCGCATCCTCTCGGAGGAAGGGATCCACTTCCACTTCGAACAGGACGACAAGAAAGCCACCGTGGTCCTGGTCAACGATCCACGCGGCTATCAACCCATTGCCGACAAGCAGACTATCGCGTACCGCGACGCCGGCGGCGCTCTGACCACAGATCATATCCGCACCATCGTGCGGGAGCGGCGCGTCCGTCCGGGGTCGGTTGCTTATCGCGATTACAACTTCCTCCGTCCCACGCGCGCCATGCTGGCGAGCAATGAAGCGACGGCGGAGGGTATGGGCACGCTTGTGGCGCGTGAGGTTTACGAATACCCCGGACACTACAACGATCCGGACGGCGAGAGCATCGGCGTGGGCGAGGACGTGCAAATTCCAACGCGCAGCGGCAAAGCGCGTGCGAAACTCCGGCTCGAGGAGCAGCGCGCGGACGTCTTCACGTTCTCGGGCACCACGAATTGCCTGCGCATGCGGGTGGGGAAAGTTTTCGAAATCAACGACCACCAAGACAAAGCCTTCAATCGAAAGTACACCATCACGCGCGTCGAGCTTCGCGGGGAGGGCGCCGGCGCGCCGGCGCTCGAGCAGGGGGCCAAGTCGGCAGGCACGGGAGTCTCCGTCACCTTCTGGGCTGTTCCAGCGGAGACACCCATTCGCCCGAAGGTGCGCCCGAAGCCGCCCGCGCACCTGCGCACCGCGCGCGTGGTAGGACCCAAAGAGGACGAGCCGTACGTCGATGAGTATGGCCGCATCAAGATCCAATTCGCGTGGGACCGAGAAGGCCCGCTCAACGACAAGAGCTCGTGCTGGGTGCGGATGGCTACCCCCGTGGCGCATCACAATCAGGGGATGTACACGGCGCATCGTGTAGGAGCCGAGGTCATTGTTGATTTCTTTGATGGCGATGTAGATCGCCCCGTGGTGGTTGCATCCCTCTTCAACGAAGACAACCGGCAGCCGCAAAAGCTCCCTGACGATGCCACGCGGGCGGGTCTCAGCATTCCAGGAAACAAGGGCAACAACGAAATCTCCTGCGAGGACAAGGCGGGACAGGAAGAGATCTTTGTTCATGCGCAAAAAGATCTGAATGAGCGCATTCTGCACAACCACGATGAGAAGATTGGCGTCAACCAAACTTCTACCATAGGTGCGAATCAGACGGTGACCGTGGGTGCCAACCAGACGGTAACCGTGGGTGCGAATCAAACCATTAGCGTGGGTGCCAATCGTACCGTAACGGTCGGAGCTGATGAGAACATCACTGTCATCCACAAGCGCACGGAAACCGTCCACCATGGCGAGCTTGTGACGATCAAGGAAGACGGCCGTGACCACACCATCTCGAAGGGGGACGACAAGCTCACCGTCTCGAGGGATAACCGGATCGTCGACGTGAAGAAAAAACACGAGATCCATTCGCAGTCGCGTGAAGAGAAGGTGGATACAACGATTGACGTGAATGCAGGGACATCCATTTTGCTTCATCACGGCAAAGATGGGAATCTTAGTATCGAAAAGGAGCTTGTGACGATGTGGACACCCTCGGCAGCCGTCACGATTGCCGGAGGCTTGGTCATGATCAACGCCAACGATGCCATCGTGTTGACGTGCGGAGCCGCGAGTCTCAGGCTCGATAGCGATGGGACCGTTACCATCAATGGTTCAGCGTCGGTTGGTCTTACGTGCAGCTCTTCGAAGCTCACACTCGAACCGTCAACGGCAGATCTCAAAGGCTCGAGCGTCAACGTGACGGCCAGCGGTATGATGGAGTTGCATGGTGCGTTTACCAGGATCAACTGCTGATCCTGATGTTGAAGATTTAACAATTGAGTTGGAATGGAATTGCGATGAGCGGCAAACCAGCAGCACGATTCGGCGACATGCACACCTGCCCTCAGTCATCAGGTCCAATACCGCATGTGGGTGGGCCCATCTTGCCGCCGAATGCGCCCACCGTGCAGATTGGGGGCCGTCCAGCAGCTCGCATGGAAGACCACGCCTTCTGCGTGGGGCCGCAGGACACCCTCGCGAAGGGTGCTTTTCCGGTGCCAATCTGCGGAAATCCGGCTGCGCGTATGACAGACACAACCGCACATGGCGGTGTCATCACGGGAGGTCACGGTACCGTATTGATCGGCTTGGCGGGCACAGGAGGCAACATTTGGGCGGGGAAAGCAATGTGCCAAGCTGCTGCCGCCGGGCGCACCTCAGGAAAAAACAAAGCAAAGCTACAACAACTGCGGCGTGGAGTCATCACGCCAGATCATCAATCAAGCGAATAAGAACGACCCGACGAAGAGCACCATCACAGAAGATCAGTTAGTGAAAACAGCGCTCGACAAGGGATGGGCTTTACGCGGGCACGCACCTGGGGCACCCCAGCCTCCCCCTGTACCACCTGGGACACCCCCGACATTCTGGGATGGCGGGACGTATCCCGATGGCCGTCAAGCCATCCTAGCTAATTCTGGTGTGGCTTCCACAGTTCAGCCAAGCAATTTGAACAACCTGGGGCTGGCAACGTCACGTGGGCAAGGTGTGATTGCCGATCTCGATGCCCATGATCTGTGGATGAAGCCCGATGGCACTTCCCCGGCACCACCAAAATCGTGGCATGGCATTGTAGTTACAGGTGTCCAATACGATGACGACGGGAACGTCACTCACGTCATCATTAACGACACGGGGACTGGTCAATGTGGTCGGTCAGTGCCCGTAAGTACTTGGAACACAGCAGTGGGCGCAGTGGCGAACGCAGGTTATGCCCCCGCAAGTCTCAATGTCACAAACAACCCGATCTACTAAGCGGCCTCGGCGCCAGATCATGCTCCTGATGGCAGCAGCAGGGCTGACCGGAGTCGTAAGCATCCTCAGGAGTCAAGGCATGGCCAAGACAAAACGATTCAAAAGTGTTGTGGAACTGACGCAACTGGCACTAAGGGGGGTCATCGGGAGTAGCCCTGTCGCAGGAGGGGGGCCGCGCGACTCGCTCCCGGTGCCGGTGCGCCGTCAAGGTCAGCCGCTGATCGCTTTCATGTTTTACTTCTACGCATTCACTCCTGATATTGCTTGGGTGTCGCCGCCCGGCGAGGTGGCATGGCTCGATCCGGTCAGCGGCAAGCTTATTGCGAAGACCACGGTGACGCCTGCTTACTTTGGCCAGACGCGTTCTCCTGATGCGGGGCCAATGGAGTGGAAGTTCAGTATGCCGTCAGGCATGACTGTCGACTCGTTCGATAAACTGCGTAACCGCCTGCCTGTGCTGTACGACGTGCTGTTCGAAGCATGGGCCACCAGCCCTTCCATACGGTCCAGCGCCTTGCACGACGCGGCACGCGAGTTTCTGAAGGCCTTTGATGTCGTCAGTGAGCCACCGCTCTTGCCCTACTACAACGCCCTTGGTCGCGAATACTTTGAATGGGTACGGGCATTGGCCAGATAACACCCAGGTCCCATGAGTCACATCGGAACGCGTTGCGGTCGTGTCACGGTAGGCCACTCCATTGACGTAGCCTCGGGTGAGCTCTCCGCCACGCGCGTAGATCACGAGCTGGAGGGCGTGGTGCCCTTCTCGGTTGGACGAACGTTCAATACCCGGTTTGTTGAGAAACCCCTTCTCGATGAGGTAAAAAAGTTTCCCTTCGGGCCAGGATGGCGTGCGAGCTGGCAAATCGAGCTTCGCTTGTGCCCGAAAGGATTCATTTACACCCGCGTCGACGGTGAAGAGTTTTCGCTTTACGATTCGGACACCAAGGAGCGCAGCTTCGCGGTCACCGGCAAGCTTATCACCTCTGCCAACGGCGTGGAGCTTCAACGCATCGACGCGTGCCATGTGAGGGTGGTTGGCTTCGGCACCCATAGGAGTATGAACAGCCTTGTCTTCGAGGACTGGACGCACGAGCAATATCGACTGAAAAGCATCGAGCGCACGCGCAAAGCGCGTCTTGATTTTTCTTACGACGAGCACTCTCGCGTCATCGGTGTCTCCCAATCCCGCGAGAAGCGCGGTTATCAAATCCAGTATCAGGGCGATCGCGTCTCCCGCGTTCTTTTGCACCTGCCGGATGGCTTGTCCCGCTTGGTTGCGGAGTACCATTACGACACCAATGGCCGCCTCATCGAAGTCATCGATTCCCGCGGCTCTGCCGTCCGCTACACGTACGACAACGAAAACCGAGTGACCCACGAAGAGTCACGCAATGGCTCCGCGTACGACTTACGCTACCAGGGCGGAACCCGCGTGGATGCAAGAGGGAAGGATGGATTCGATGCCTGTAGCGTTCAGATAGACCGGGATGGCTGCACTACCCAGGTGACCGATAGCCATGGCCATGTGAAGCGATACATGTGGAACAACTGCGGACAGGTCCTCAAGACGATTCTGCCGACCGGCAACGTCACCAGCCAAATCTTCGACCAACACGCCCGCCTCATCCAATATGGCCAAGAGGATGGCTCCACGATTGACCACGAGTTCGACGAGCTGGGCCGGACCGAGTGCATTCGCACTTCGCATGGAGAGAAGACGGAGTTTCACTACGACGAACATCACCGACTGATTGCATATGAAGAACTTGTCAACGATGTGGTTGCGACGCGGGTGAAGTTCACCCACGACGAAGACCACAACGTGACGAGCATCCAAATCAATGAGGAACCTCCCTGGAAGTACGAGTATACGGCGTATGGGGAAGTGGCGAGAATTACGGACCCATCAGGAGCGACGGCATCGAGTTTCTACGATGAACGAGGGGGCGTCCTGAGTGCCACGAATTGGGATGGGCAGACGTGGAAGTACACGTGGGATGCGATGGGAAGGGTGCTGACGGAGGCGGACCCTCTTGATCAGACGCTGCATATCACGTATTTGGACGACGACGGTCGCTCGATGCGTGTGAGGGACCGTGACGGGCGCATTTATGCGCGTCATGTCAGCGACGATGAAAGGAGCATCCGGGTAGTCTTGCCAGGAGGAGCCACGAGAAGCTTGGAACTGAGCTCCCATGGAATGCCCGTCAGGCTCACGGATGAAATGGGGGCGGTGATGCGGCTTGAGTGGGGGACCGAGCCTGGGGAATTGACGAGAATCATCAACGCTGACGGTGCCGAATACACCTTTGAGTACGACGCGGACTTACGCATCATCTCGCGCAAGACCTTCGACGGCCGCACGCTAAAAACGGAGTATAAGCGCGGACGAGTCGTCGCGACATTGGACGGCGCAGGGCAAAAAACCAAGTACGAGTACAATGCGCGTGGGGTTGTTTCCAAGCAAACGAACCCCGATGGGGTGACGCGGTTTGGGTACGACTTGCAGGGCCTGCTTACGGACATCCAAACGCCGTCCTCAAGGCTCACTCTGCATCGTGATGCGCAAGGCCGTATCGTGGCAGAGGACGTAGATGGCGTGAAGGTCGAGTGCAGGCTCGACGTGATGGGGCAGCCGATTGCGCATTCAACGCCATACGGACCTGCTACCTCCTTCGCGTGGACGCCTGGTGGGGATTGCCAATCGATCCGGTATGGCGATGTTGCGGTGACCTTTGCGCGCGACGTGTTCGGCAGAGAGGTTGGCCGGCAAGTCGGAGAGGCGGGGTACTTCCAGCAGAGTTACGACCCCATCGGGCGGCTTCTGACCCAGGCATTCCACCGAACGCCTGACACCCAGCCGGGAGCAAAGGCTTTTGCTCCCGAGGTGTTGCGACGCCTTGTCTTCGATGCACGTGGGTTTCTGGAGAGCATGGATGACAGGCAGCGAGGCCCAACGCGTCTCTTGCACAACGCGCGCGGCGACTTGACCGGAGTCGTGCGCAAAAACGGCATCAGTGATTTTTACATGTATGACGAGTGCCAAAATCGCTGTTACCATGCGGCGACGCAGCATGGAGTCGCGTTGGCGGCAGCTCTCGATCAGGCGGAGCGAGAGCGTGATGTGTATGGCGAGCCTCCGTTTGATGTGATTGCCCAAACGGCCCAAAGGTTCCCGCATCACGAAAACAACCAAGGCTACGAGGCTGGTGTCCGCAACACCATCCTTCATGGCCCGGGGCATAAAACGGAATTTGAATACAATGCCAATGGGCAAGTTTTTGCCAAGACGGTTGCGCGCGGCACAGAGAAGTACACGTATCGATATGACTGGAATGCTCGCGGGGAGCTAATCGCCGTCACAACCCCGAACGGCAAGAAGTGGGAATATCGGTACGATGGTTCAGGGCGCCGCATCGAGAAAAGGAGCCCTGTTGGTGACGTTTGGCGCTACGTGTGGATGGGCCATAAGCTATTGCACACGCTCAAGAACGACAAGCTTGCAGAGAGCTACCTCCATGAGCCTGGTGGTGGGTGTCCCATCTTGCGAGATGACGGGGTCGTGCACTTCATCTTGCCCGACCAGAACGAATCGTCGGCGGAGGAAGTCGGCAAAGACGGCAGGCTCGAATATGTATATCAGAAGGGGACGTGGGGCGAGGGTTTCCGGGCGGGTTGACGGCGACGGCTACATGACCCCATCATCCTCTGAATCCGTCACGCCCATTGTGGGCATCCTGCACGCATGTATCCTGCACTCATCGATGGCGCTCCGTACACCCAGAAATCTCCGTTTTTGCTGGGAAACGTGCTCTTCGCGCTTGCGGTGTTGAGTGCGTGCTCGCATCCGAAGACGGTACCCGACGGTAGCGAGGCTGCGAACGGCAACGACGCGAGTCGCGCGGCCGCCGAAGCACACGACGCGGATGCAAAAGAAGATGGTGGTCTCCTTGCGACCGATCCCTTCGGCGCGCCCCACGTCGCCGATCGCGTGATGTGCAGCGGCATCGCGGGCAAGCACCTTGCCGATCGCGATCTTCGCACGTCCTTCGTCGAAGGTGACGACTTGCTCGCTCTCGTCAACCGATCGCCAACGGGCGCACTCGCGCCGTCGTTCGCGCCGTCGGATCTCGTCGAGCTCCGTTCGGGGAAATCGATGACAGCGCGCGATTGCGATAAAACTCTATGCTTGCGCAAAGAAGCCGCGAGCGCGCTCGAAGACCTGATGCGCGAGATGAAGCAGCGTGGCTTCGCTGGCAAGGTGGAGTCCGCGTTCCGAAGCTACGCGGCGCAATGCGGGACGTTCCTCCATTGGGCAGCTCAGGGGTCATTCTGCGATGCCACCGAGCAGAGCGCGCTGCCCGGGCACAGCCAACATCAACTCGGCACTACTTTGGATATGTTCACCGAAGCGTGGGCAAAAGATGCGCGCGGTGTTTTCCGCGAAGGCTTCGGATGTACGCCGGGCGGGAAATTCTTGCAGGAGCACGCGTGGGACTTTGGCTTCGTCATGCCGTATCCCATTCATCCGGATGATCGGCATTCGAAGCGAAGTTGCATCACGCGTGTGGATATCCCTGTATTCATCAACCCGAAAACGGGTTACCGCTACGAGCATTGGCACATTCGCTACATTGGCAAAGACGCCGCCGCGCGCTTCAAAAAAGCATTCGAAGCAAGTGGCCGCGATACGCCGAACGAGCTGACGGTCGAACAATGGCTCCGGAAGGAAAGGGGGCTCGATGGCCCCGACACCGAGCTCCCCGTATGCGATGGATGCAATTGCGGCGCATGCGCAACGCTCGCCTCGCCGGGAGAGAGCACGTGCGACAAGAAGAGAGCGAACCGCGCAGGGACGACGCCCCCGGCGCTTTTTCTCGACGAGCACGGGCGGCCTCTGCCTGCTGCGGGCGCGCCGGTGTTGAAGGGGGCGAAGATCGGTCGTCTGCGAACGCGCCGTGATGGCGTACGCGCGTCCATGATCGAGGTGACGATCGACGTGCCCGAGCACGTTCTCACGCAACCGCCGATTTTCGGTCCGGGTGTCGAGACTTATGTGCAGGATGCAACTTTCGAGACGTTTGCCCCTTACCCCGCGACGTCACCGCGCGCGTACGCGCCGCTCGCTGGAACATGGATGATTGGACTCGAGCCAGTGCCGAACGAGACAGCCCTCGCGTGGCCATGGCGAGCTGGCATTGCCGCGCCCGCGCGAAGTCTTATCTACAATCGCGCCAACGTGGCGTTGCCGGCAGTCACGGGCACGGTGACGATGACGATCCCGGTGACGGAGATCACTCCTCAGATCAGAATCGTCTTGCTCGAAGCAGGCATTCCCCGAGGCGAGCCTGTGGTTGTCGATACGCGCCCGCAATGACAGCGCGTCAACGCACGAGCACGAAATCTGCGTAGTCCCCGGCGCTCTCGCTCTTCGTGTCGTCGCCGTCGGTCATGATCCCAATCCCCTTGAATTCTGGGACATCGGCGTTTGCGTCGCCGTTCGCGAAGTGGCGGCGGAACTCGTCGCGCAAATCGATCGAGACCGTGCGCCACTCGAGAGGCGAGCCGACCTCCATCACGACCGTGTCCTGAGCAACCATTGGGTTGCGCTTCTTGTCGCAGACGGAGCCCTTCGTTCCCACGGTTGTCCAGACGTACTTCAGCGTGTACCAGCGAAGACCGCGTTTCCATGTAAGATACACGTTTGCGGCAGCGTCGCGTTTTCCGTCGCTGCACCCGTCGCCGCCTTGCGGAAGCGTGACCGCGCGCCATCGCCATTTGAGGAATTGGGCTTTCGCGGCATCACCATCCGGGACTTGGAAGCCGAGCACCGTGGTTTTGAGGCCCGGATGGTACTCGCCACGGATGAACGATGTCGTTCCCTCTGTCAGCACGCGGTAGTAATTGACGGGGCCGGATTTGCGTTCGACGACGCGAAAGTCCTTCGGCGCGACAGCAATCTCGGAAGGCGTATCGGCCAACGCAGTCCCCGAGAGCGACACGAGGAGAGCGACGCCGAGAGCACAGAGGGAGCGCGAAGAGATCATTGGTCAGACAACCATAGTTCATTTCCACACCCCATCCGTGCGTTCTATGCGCAGCGGCATATGGCTCATGGCGTGTTCTGCCATGGCCGTGATCGTAAGGCTCGGATTGACGCCGAGGTTTGCAGGGATGATCGAGCCATCGACAACGAGGAGGTCCTCGTAGCCGAAGGCGCGGCTGTGGATGTCGACTACACCGTCATCTTCGGAGGCACCGATGGGGCATCCGCCAAGGACGTGCGCGGTCGTTGCTTTGTTGAAGAGGACTTCGAGCAAGCCGCTCTCTGGAAAACCGTCCCCCATCTTTTCCGCCATCTTCTTTGCGACGAGATTCGCAATGGGGATGTAGACGGGCGCAGGGGGGCCTTCACCGTGATCGCTGTCGAGCTTCTTCGTCCATGGCCAGTACCAGCGGCGCCGGAGCGTGTAACGCAGGTGATTGTCGATGGGTTGCATGACAAGCAAGACCACCGAGTGCTTCGCCCAGCCGAACGGAACGAGCGTGCGAAGAAACTGGAGTGGGTGCCGGAAGATCGTGCCGATCCAGCGGAGCGGGCGCGGGATCTTTCCGCCGCCTCCGGTGAGCACGGTGCCAAGCGGCGCGAGCGCGTCGGAGCCGGCCGAGTAACGGCAAATCTCGATGTGCGTTTTGTCGTCGACGTAGACGCCGCTCGTGATGGCAATACCGCGCGAATAGTCGACGTCTTTGCGCGACGTCGATCGCACGCCAAGGAGAGCCTCGCTGTTGGTGCGCAGATATTTACCGAGTTGGGCTGAGAGTCTGCCAAGGCTGCCGCGCTCTTTGCAGCGCATCAAGAGATCCACGCTCCCGTACGATCCGGCCGCGACGACAACGCCGCGGACGCGGAGCTTGCGGTGCGGATGAAAGAACCCCGTCGATTTCTCGAGCGTGAGCTCGTAGCCGCCGCTTTCGAGCGGGAGCACGTCGACCACGCGCGTCTCGGGCACGACCGCCGCTCCTCGCTTCTCTGCAAGATACAAGTAATTGCGATCGAGCGTGTTCTTCGCGCCATACCGGCAACCCACCATGCACCCACCACAAAGCACGCAGCCGGTACACTCAGGGCCTTCGCCGCCGAAGAAAGGATCGGGCACGGTTTTGCCAGATTCTCCGAAATAGACTCCCACCGTTGCGCGATGGAAAGTTTCTCCGCGCCCCATGTCTTCGGCGATGGACTTGAGCATGCGATCGGTCTCGACGATGACGGCGCTCTCGACGGCGCCGAGCATCTTCTTCGCGGTTTCGTAGAAGGGTGCGAGTGCTTCCTTCCAATCCATGCCGACCCACCGCGGATCTTGGAAGGCTGGATCAGGCGGAACGAGCAGCGTGTTCGCGTATACGAGGCTGCCTCCGCCAACGCCCGCACCATGCAAGAAGAAGGCATCCTTCACGAGGGTCATCTGCAGGATGCCGTACATCCCGAAGGGCGGGTGCCACAGGTATTTACGCAGGCTCCACGTCGTCTTCGGGAAGTCCTCCGCGCGCCACCGTTTGCCCATTTCGAGCACGGTGACGCGATACCCTTTCTCGGTGAGGCGGAGCGCCGACACGCTGCCGCCAAACCCGGAGCCAACAATGGCAAAATCGCAATCGAAGTCTGTCACAAACCGACTTGACCGGTCACCGTGAGGCCTGCGCCAATGGCGGCTGTTGCGTTGGTTCCCGCAGTTGTCAGGGTTGGTACAATCACGGCCATGCATGCCGTACCGTGGACACCCAGCGCGCTGATATCGGTAATGAGCTTGAGATTGGAGGTATTCTCGAAGCTTGTTGCAATGCTTGCCATGGTCTGCGCGCGCGCCTTCACCGCGAGAATGAGGTTTGGCAGGTTCGTCTGCAATGTTGCAATGGCTGCTGCAATGCTCTGGGTGTCCGCTGAAGCAGTGATCACGAGCGGCTTCACGGTGCAATTTGCTTTTGCATTCACGCTTGCATTGCAATTGGCATCGCACTTCGCGTCCACCTGGCAGCCACCTTGCAGCGTGCCACCCTGGCATGTGATGGGTGTGTAGTCCGCGCTGCAATTGCCGCTGCATTGGACACTGGCCGAGCCACTTGCGCTGCACTTGCCATCGCACTGACCTTCGAAGGTGCCGTTGCAGTTAACGCCTGGTGGCACCACTGCACATGTACCTTGGCAGAGCCCCTTGCATGTGCCATCTGGCTGAGGGCCTGTCTCCTCCGCCACCGCGTCATTGGCTGTACAGCTTCCATCGCACCTGCCCTGGCACTCGACGGTAGCGTTTTGCACAGTGCAGGAACCACTGACCGTCGCATCACAGCTACCCTTGCAATAGAACGATGCGCTTGCACTCGCGGTGCATGACCCATTGCAGTCGACGATCATCGTTCCACCCGAGCACGTGGGTGGGTTTACTTTGACGTCGCACGAGCCGCTCGCCGAGCATTGCGCCTGGCACTTTGCCTTCGCGGAGACCGAGACGTCACATGAGGCTTCCGGCTGCTGAATCGTCAGCGTGTTGTTGAGCACACCGGCTGCCTGCAACGAGGTGACAGCCAAATTGCACCAAGCTTTCACGCGCACTGCAGGATCCGTATTCGCATCCGCTGCATCTTGGTCGGCCTGCGCTGCACCGAGATCTTGCGCGATCCCGCGACACGCATTCGTCACGTCGTTGATCATGGCGGTAGCCGTGCTGCTGAAGTCGCTCGCTGCTTGTGCGAGAACCGCGAACTGACCTTGAATCGATGCGTCGACACCGAAATCAACGCTCGACATGTCTGCGCCAACTTGAAACTCCGAGCAGCACAGGGTGGTCGTCGCGTTGCTGAGCGGATTGTCCGTCGATGAGCAGCCGTTCGTGATCACCGGAAGTGTGCAGGCGGCCGCGAGCGCGAGGGACACCGTAAAGCGATTCATCTTTCTCATGCGAAGCTCCTTAGGTTGTCGACAGCGTGCCCGTGCGCTCGAAGGTGTCAAGCTGTGAGATCCGCCTCTGGTGGCGAGTGTCTCCCGAGAATGGAGTGGCAACGAAAATCTCTGCAAAGCGCACGCAATCTTCCTCTCGATGCATGCGCGCGCCGAGCGACAGCACGTTCGCGTCGTTGTGCGCGCGCCCGAGCTTCGCCGTCTCGTCGCTATGCGCGAGAGCACACCGCACACCATGCACCTTGTTCGCAGCGATGGCTTCGCCGTTGCCCGATCCGCCGATGACAATGCCTAAACTGCCCGGATCAGCCACCGTGCGCTCTGCCGTCTTGATGCAGTACGTCGGGTAATCATCATTTGCATCATACACGTATGGCCCGCAGTCGGCGAGCTCGTGACCGAGCTCGCCGAGCCGCTTCATGATGATTGCCTTGAGCTCAAAGCCCGCGTGATCGGACCCAAAATAGATGCGCATCGAGCTCTTTGCTATTCAGCCGCCCTTTGCCTTTTTGATTGCGGCGTGGATCGACGCGATGCCGCCGCGAATACGCTCTTCGCTCGTGGCGTAACTGAAACGCATGTAGCCCGGCGCGCCGAACCCGCTGCCTGGAACGGCCGCGACGTGCGCCTCGTCGAGCAAGAAGAAGGCGGCTTCTTCATCGTTCGCAATGGGCTTTCCCTTGTACGGAACGCCGTAGAGCGCGCGGACGTCCGCGAAGGCGTAAAACGCGCCTTCCGGCATGTGGCACGACACGCCCGGAATCGACCGCAGGCCCTCCACCATCACGCCGCGACGCTTCTCGAACGCGGCGCGCATCCGCTCGACTTCTTCTTGCGGACCGGTGAGCGCGGCGGCCGCCGCGTGCTGCGCAATGGCCGTTGCGTTCGTGGTGCTCTGACCCTGCACGGTGTCGAGAACTTTGGCGAGCGGCACAGGCGCGATGCACCAACCGATGCGCCACCCGGTCATGGCGTACGTCTTCGAAACACCGTCGACGATGACGATGCGATCCATCTGGTCTTGCGCGAGCTTCGCGGTCGACGTGTGCTTGAAGCCGTCGTAAACGAGGTCGGCGTAGATCTCGTCGACGATGAGCCACGCGTCGCTCTTCTTCCACACTTCAAGCAGGGCACGAAGCTCGCTCTCGGTGTACGCCGAGCCCGTTGGGTTGCTCGGTGTGCAAAGGATGATTGCCTTGGTCTTTGGCGTGAGCGCCTTTTCGAACGCGGCGGGCGTCATCTTGAAACCGTTTGTTTGCGTGGTTTCGACGATGACGGGCTCGGCACCGAACATCTTCACCTGCTCGGGATAGCTGACCCAATACGGTGCAGGGATGACGACTTGATCTCCTGGTTCGTAAAGAGCGAGCCCGAGGTTGAAGAGCGCGTGCTTCGCGCCAACGGTGACCGTGACTTGATTGGGTTTCGGCGACCAGCCGCGCACGTTGCGCGTGCGTTCGCACACGGCTTCCTTCAATGAGGCAATGCCGGTGACGGCCGTGTACTTGGACACGCCCTTGTCAACGGCTTTGCGAGCAGCTTCGAGGACGAACGCCGGCGGCTCGAAGTCGGGTTCACCGACGCCGAACGCGAACACGTCCGTTCCTTTGCTGCGAAGTTCTGCGGCGCGCGCGTTCATCGCGAGCGTCACACTGGGTTGAACTGCCTTTAGGCGACTAGCAAATGAGAGTGACACGGCGCTGCACATTACTCAGGCGTGACGAATGATGCGAGAGCTTCTTCATGGACCGCGTGCGACGAAGGGCAAGTGCGGCGTCGATGCGAAACCTTGACGTTCGCCAAGTGAGAGCCGACAACCGTTGACATGTGCTGTGCTTCGATCACGTTGCCGCTCGCCGTCGTGACCGCCGCGGTCTGTCTTCCACTCGTCGCCGGATGCAGAGGCGGCGGCTCATCGCCGACGAGCACTCCCGCGGCAACCAGCGATGCGGCGACCATCGCGCCGGTGTCGTCACCCACGGGTGCATCGACGATTGCCTCGGGCATGGGCGATCCCCCGGATGTGACCGACGCCGAGATGCAAGCCGACGTGCGCGCAGCAACCGCGTTCGCGATCAAGGTTTACGCTCGAGCAAAACCCGCCTCTGGCAACTTCATGCTCTCGGGCACGAGCCTTCGTCGTGCACTATCGGCCGCATACTTCGGCGCGCGCGGGGAGACGGCGAGCGAGATGGCCCGCACACTCGAAGTCACAACGGACATGGAGAAAGCGGCGGAGGCCGCAAAAACGGAGAGCTCCGCATGGCAGCGGGCGCGGGGTACGGAGCCGACGAGCGCCGAACTCGTTATCGCGGATCGCCTCTGGCCCGACAAATCTTTTGTGCTCGAGTCCGCCTATGCAAAGCGCGTGGAGGACACACTTGGAGCTTCCGTGGCGCCGCTCGACTTCGTGCACGCGTCCGAAGAGGCGCGCACCACCGTCAACGGTTGGGTGGCCGAAAAAACCGCGGACAAGATCAAAGACCTTCTCCCGTCGGGTTCGGTCAACGCTGCCACGCGCCTCGTCATTACGAATGCCATCTATTTCAAAGGGAAGTGGGCACTCCCTTTTTCGAAGAATGCAACGAAGGATGAAGCATTCACGAGCGCTCCCGGTAAGACAATCACCACGCCCATGATGCATGCAACCGAGAGCCACCGGTTCGCGGATGCCTCCGGCGCCAAGGCACTCGAGATGCGTTATGGGGGCGGCGATCTCGCCATGTTGGTCCTTCTTCCGAATGACGACAATGGCATTGGCAAACTCGAAGACGATGTTGCGAAGAACGGTATCGAGGGTTGGGTCAAAAACCTTGCCCTCGCACGCGTCAACATCACTTTGCCAAAGTTCACGTTCGAATCCGGCGGATCCATGACCAACGTGCTGAAGGCGCTCGGTATGAAGGGGGCATTCACACCGAATGCCGATTTCTCCGGCATCGCCAAGCCGCGCGGCACCGAACGCATCTATGTGAGTGAGGTGGTGCAAAAGACGTGGGTGGCCGTGGACGAGGAAGGGACGGAAGCCGCGGCAGCCACGGGGATCACCATGCGCACCACGTCCATGCCCATGGGCCCCGTCGCCGAATTCAAGGCCACTCACCCCTTCCTCTTCTTCATCCGCGACACCAAAACCGGCCGCACCCTCTTCATGGGACGCCTCATGGGTCCCAAGGGGTGATGCTTCGAAAATGCTTCCCAGGGGAGGGATCGACGATGGACAGGGCCATTATCGTAAGAGGAAGGCTGAATGGGCCGCAACGTATCGACCTCGAGGAGCCCGTAAAAGAGATCACGGGGGAAGTGGAGGTCGTCATTCATCCCATCGAACGCGCGGGCACCAAGTCGCGGGAGGATATCTTCGAATTTCTCCGCTCACTCCCAACCGGAACGCGCTCGAAGGAAGATATCGATCAGCAGATTGCCGAAGAGCGTAGTTCGTGGAGTCGGTAATGGATCACCCTTATCTCGACACGTCCGCCATCATCTATCTCGTCGAAGGCTCGGCCAGCGTGCGTGCACGGATTGCGGCGCTCGTGGCAAAAGCCGACTGTTGCCCGACGGGCCATCTTCTCACGTCGCGCCTCGCACAGCTCGAGTGCCGGGCGAAACCGCTTCGCGACGAAGATGCCACGGCACTCGCGATTTACGACGCCTTCTTTACACGGGCACGCCTGACCGTCGTGGAGATCACTCCCCTTGTTCTGGACTGTGCCACGGAGCTTCACGCTCGACACGGCTTCACCGTTCCCGACGCCATCCATCTTGCGAGTGCCATGGAAGCTCGCGCAGACTCGTTCGTGACAGCCAATGCAGATCTCGCGAACTGCCCGGACGTGAACGTGGAGCTTCTCACTCTCTGAGCAATTCCCCAGGTGCATCCGGAACCCGACACGCGAACATTGGCTACCCGAGATCTTCGAGGTAGACGTGAGAAGGCCAATGTCGGAGTCGCCGATCACACAACCGAATGCTACTGCGCTGCATATCGAGGACCTCGTCGCGTACGTTCGCGAAGGGCGCGTGCGAGTGCCCGCGTTTCAGCGGCCCCTGCGCTGGCAATGGGAAGACGTGCGGCGCCTTTTTGATAGCATCTTGCGCGGATATCCAATCGGGAGCCTTCTGCTCTGGGAGCGCCCCGCGCCAGCCAAAACCATCCAGCTTGGCGCCATGGAGATCACTGCACGCGCAACGAGCAACGCACTCTGGGTGGTCGACGGCCAGCAGCGGATCACGAGCCTTGCGAACGCGCTGAGCGATGAAGGCTCGAAGGATCAGAAGTTTTCGCTGCATTACAATCTTCAAGAACAGAAGCTTGGACGCCCACGAAGTGATGAACCCCTCTCTTTGCCACTGCCCGTTGTCTTCGACTTGCAGCGGCTCTTGAAGTGGTTCGCGGATCATCTCGAAGCGACCGAGTATCTCGACGAGGCAACACGCGTTGCGAAGTTGATCCGGCAGTACACAGTCCCCGCGTACATCGTCAAACAAGAAGATGAGAAGGTTCTTCAAGACATCTTCGACCGAATGAACAACTACGGTCGAAAGCTCACGCGCGCCGAGGTTTTCTCAGCACTCCATGCTGGCACGCAAGGCGGCCCTCCGCGCAACCTCAGAGACCTTGCCCAGAAAGTCGAAGCACGTGTCGGCTTTGGTGTCGTCGACGAGAACACGGTACTTCACGCGCTCCTTGCTTGCCGCGGCCCCGACGTAACGCGTGAAATCCGAATCGAGTTCTTGGAGGGGCGCTCACAAGAATTCCCGAACGACACGCAGGAAGACGCATATCTTCGCGCCGAAGAAGCGCTCGTGCGCGCCGTCGGGTTCATGCAATGCGAGGCACACGTCCCACACTTTGGCTTTCTCCCGTATCGTTATCTTTTGGTGGTACTCACGCGTTTTTTCGCGCATCACCCCGACCCGGCGCCGCGGAATCGCGAACTGCTTCGCCGCTGGTTTTGGCGAGCGGCATTGCTTGGCCCCACCATTGCGCGAGGTGTGTACACCAGCGCGATGAAGAACCTTGCATCGTGCGTCATTCCGAAGAACGAAAGCGGGTCGGTACAAAAACTTCTCGCAGTCGTCGACACGCATCACAATTCGGCTGCGGCCTTTACGTTTCCACGCCGGTTCGGGAGCAAGACCGCGGAGGTGCGCTTCGTGCTCTGCGCGATGTGGGAACTGTCACCGCGATCCGCTCGGACGGGGGAGCCGTACGATCGCACCACGCTCTCGAACGCGCTCGTCGACCAAGCTACGGCAAGCGAAGCGTTGGAGCTTTGCTTTCCTCGCGTCCCCGGAGTGCGCAGGGAAATGGCGAATCGGATCTTTTGGTTAGGAGAAGGAGAGGAGGAGGATTGCGCGCCACACGAGAGCCTCGGAGAACGTCCGCCCTCTATGACCAAGAAGACTTGGCAGGATGTTTTGACTTCACACGCCCTCGATAGTGAACTCACCGAGCTTCTTCGAGATGGGGATCACAAACATTTTTTTGAAAAGCGCAGTCTTCGGATGGCTCAGATCACAGAAGCGTTCCTCGAGCGAATGACCGAATCATCGTTCGAGAACACACCACCACTCGAAGACCTCGATCTCGACACTGACGAAGACGAAGACAACGATGTCGAAACGCACGAGTCCTTCTGAGCGAAGATTTTCTGTCGATATCCATGGCCGTCGGGCGGGCATTCTGCACGCTGCCGGTGATAACAGTTGGTTCGTGCTCGACCAAGCGTACATGGATGATCCCCAAAGGGCAGTTCTCGGCCTGCGCTTCGAGGAAGATCGTTACGCAATCCATCGTGCGCACCTGCTTCTGCCACCCTGGTTTTCGAATCTGCTGCCGGAGGGCCTGTTGCGCGATTGGATCGCCACACAGCGTAGCGTCTCGGTCGAACGCGAGCTCGAGTTGCTTGTAGAGGTCGGCATGGATCTGCCGGGAGCGGTCACCGTCACACCGACCACCGATGAAGTCGCCGTGCCAGCGTCTCGTCGTGAAGTTGTCGCGAAGAGACCGCGAGAAGACCGCGACACTTGGCGATTCTCTCTTGCTGGTGTGCAAATGAAATTCTCCATGCTGTCTTCCGGGCAGCGCTTCACGGCACCCGCTCGCGGCGAATATGGCGGCTGGATCATGAAGCTTCCCGACACCAAGTTTCCACACGTTCCGCAGAACGAATTCGCGATGATGGAGCTTGCACGTCAATCGGGTATCGATGTTCCCGAGACGCGTCTGGTTCATCGCGACCAGATTGCGTCCGTTCCGAGCCAGCTCTGGCCGGACGGCGAAGAGCTCGCGTACGCGATTCGTCGCTTCGACCGCGGTCCGAACGGGACTCGCATTCACATGGAGGACTTGGCGCAAGTGCGCGGATTCTATCCGCACCACGACGGGAAATACCGCGGGGACTACGAGACCGTCGCGAATCTCATTTACCGTGGACGCGATATCCAATCTCTCGAAGAGTTCGTGCGCCGATTGGCATTCAACGTTCTTATTCGGAATGGTGACGCTCACCTAAAAAACTGGTCGCTCCTCTACCGCGACCCGCGCATCCCCGCGCTGTCGCCGGCTTACGATCTCGTGTGTACGAACGTGTACCAGGGCGTTGACAATCTCGCTCTAAAACTTGGGGGCTCGAAGCGCTTCGAAAACGTAACCCTCGGCTCCTTCGGTGCGCTCCAACATCGTCTTGGCATCACTTCGACGGACTTCGCCGATCTTGCCAATGAGACGATCGAGCGCGCGTTCGCCGCGTGGCCGGACGTCGAGGCGAATCTCAGTGGAACCGCGCTCGTCCGGCGGATCGGCGCGATCCTGCAAACCAGCGCCAGCGCGATGCGAAAGAACGAACCGGCCTGATCGTCAAGACTCTTCGGCGGGTTCGTCCTTCTTCTTCGACTTCTCGGACTTCGCTGCCGGCTTGTCGTTGTCTTCGTCTGTTTCCTTCAAGCCTTGCTTGAAGCTTTTGATGCCCTGGCCGAGGCCCTTGCCAACGTCTGCGAGGCGTTTGCCGCCAAAGAGCAAGAGCGCGACGAGCGCGATGAGAATGAGCTCCTGTGCGCCGATGTTCCCCATGATGAAAAGCCTCTATCGCCACTCGTACCAGCCGGAACATGGCGCGGCAAGCGCGAGATGCCCGCTCGGTACCGAGCGGCTACCGGCGTTTGCGCCTGGAGCTTGCGACGAGTGCCACCGTTGCCAGCGCCGCGCCGCCGAAGAGCACGAGCGCGATGACTGCGATGACGATGAGCTCCTGCGCGCCGAAGGACATCATAATGAAAAATCTCCGCCGGTGCGCGTATCAGCCTGAACATGGGCGCGGCAAGCCGAATGTCATGCTCGCCGTTGGCGTTTGCGCCTGAGGCTTGCGACGAGTGCCACCGTTGCCAGCACCGCGGAGACGGCCGCGACGGGGACCAACACCAAGACGCTGAGCCACGGCCCTGGCGTCACGTCGGGGACGCGGAGCTCGAGTGCGCGCAGCACACCGAGCGCTGCGAGCGGACCTATCGCACCGAACCCGACCGCCACGACGCTTCCAATTCTTCGCCGCCGAAGTCTGAGCAGCGCGAGGACGACCGCGCACGAGGTGCCCAACCCCGACGTCGTCACGACGAGCGCGCGCACGAACGGCGGCACCGACGAAGCGCGCGTCCACGGAGCCATGCCCGAGAGCGACAGCGACCCGACGTGGACGCGAACGGCGGCGCCCTCGGGTGCTCCGAGGAGCAAGCGCGCGTCGTCGAGATCGATGCGACGCAGATCGTCGCTCACGTGCGCATTGGCGGCGTTGAATACGACATGACCGAGAGGCGCACGCCCCACGAGCCTTGGTGAGTCCGTGCTGCAGAGCCACGTCGCCGAGACGAATGGCACTGCGCGCGCAACCTTTTGGTTGCCTGAGGTCGATGCGCAATCGGAGCGCCCCTGTTGCACGAGGGCATCAACCACGCGCCCCGGCGCACGCGCGTCGCGACCGAGCACGAGCGACGTCATGGCGAGCAGAAGAACGAAGAGCATGGCTTGAGGCACGAGTCTCGCCATCGTGCGCAAGGGCGACTCGCCGAGAGACGCGAGCACGCGCGCCTCGCCGCGCTCGACGAGCCGCTGCACGGCGAACGCCCACCCGACGGGCCAACCCGTGAGGATGGCTGCTTCGACAGCGACGGCGAGAAGACTCTTTGCAAACGGCGCGAGCGTGCCATTCGTCAGCGTTGGATCGAGCACCCACGGCAGGAGGCGCACGCCCGCGCCGATGAGCGCCGCGATCAGAACGAGAACAGTCGCCACGCACACGGCACGCAGCGCTGAGCGCGCGATGGGATCTGGATGGCCGCGCAGCATGTGCGTGGAATCTACAACGTTGGTGTCACGCGAGGCGCCAAACTGAACGTCGTGATACCGTCGCGCACGTTGAAGCACGAGACGTCGCGCAATCGCGCCTTTGCCATCGCAACGACCGCGTTGAGTGTTCTTGCAACGCCCCGCACGGCGCACGCCGATGACGCGTCGCCTTCGGGCAGGGGGGCCACGGGCGGCGCGCTGCTCGGCAGTGAGATTGTCGTCGTTGCACAAGCACTCTTCGGTGTGCGATCTGTGCCGGCATACGTCTTCGGGGCCCTTGGTGGCGCCGCGGCCGGCGGCGTTGGCGGCTACTTTCTCGAGCGAGGCGTGAGCAACGGGCGCGTGCCGACGTACTTGCTTGCGGGCGGGCTCGCGCTCGTCATTCCGACCATCGTAATCGCACTCGATCGGACGCGTTACGTCCCTACTCCGGCTTCGAGTCCGGATGCCGGCGGCGCTCGAGGGACTGCATCACTCTTGAATGTACGAGGTTCCGTTTTCGCCATTGGCGCTCCGGTGCCGGAGGTGGGCCCGGTGTTCAACGCTGCACAAACGAAGGCGTTCGCCGTACAGAACACCGGCAGTGAAGTGCGTTTTCCTGTCGTGGCCGTTCAGTTTTGAGTGACTGCAGGGCCGCAATGAAGAAGCGACCAAACGTGATCCACGCGACGGTCAAGTCGTTCGTTGTGTGCTGCATGGATTTGGGCCCGTCTCTGTAGCCTGCGACTCGTGTTCGCTGTACGTTCGAAAGACGTGGCCACCCGAGGCGGGCATGGCGAAGACGTCGCCAATGGTCGCGTAACAACCGAAGGAGCATTGGTGAACACCTCGCGCAACGTCACGAAGCCGCAAGATCCCATGCTTGGCCGCGTGGTCGCCGGACGCTATCGCCTCGAAGCGCGTGCCGGCGAAGGCGGCATGGGTGTCGTGTACAGGGCCCGTCACGTCCTCATCGATCGCGTCGTCGCGCTCAAGTTGATTCGACCCGATCTGCGCGGTGAAACGCACCTTCGCGCATGGATGCTCCGTGAAGCGCGTGCGGCCAATCGCGTCGATCATGCGCACATCATCGACATTCACGACATCGGAGAAACCGAAGAGGGCGAGCTTTATCTCGTCATGGAATACCTCGTTGGCACTTCGCTCTCGAGCGAGCTTGCCAAGGGACCCATGCCGCTCGCGCGTGCCGTGGACATCCTCGAGCAGATGTGCGCCGCCCTTGCGCGCGCCCACGACCTCGGCGTCGTGCATCGCGATCTAAAGAGCGACAACATTCTTCTGGCGACCCGCGGCGGCCGAAAAGACTTCGTCAAGATCCTCGATTTCGGTCTCGCGCATCTCGCGCTCGATCCGCGCCTCGCACCGAAGGGCGCCGTGTTTGGAACGCCGGAGTACATGTCACCCGAGCAAGCGCGCGGTGAAGAAGCCGGCCCGCCGAGCGATCTCTATGCGCTCGGGATCCTCTTCTACGAGATGCTGACCGGGCAGCTTCCTTTCCGTTCGGGCGATCGCGAAACGCTCCTCGAGATGCAACGGAGTGCGCCCGCGCCGAAACCGACGTCCATCAAACCGGACGTGCTCCCGCGGGCGGAAGCCATCGTGCTCAAGCTCCTCGAGAAGGAGCGGCGCAAGCGTTACCAGGATGCGCACCACCTGCACGAGGAGCTCAAGGCGCTTCAGCGCTCGCTGCCGGCGACGCCGTGGGAGGTGCAGCAGACGGTGCAGGAGAACAACAGCAACGTGGTGCCTCCGCCGCCTCCGCTGCAGTCGGCTGGCGTGATTGAATGGGCAAACCGCGCCGCGCTGTTCTCGCGCATGGTGAGCCGCGTGTATCCTGCAGGCAATCTGCCGCCCGACGTTCAGAGTGCCCTCGCGCAGTCGTGGGATCTCGCGTCACGCGCGACGCGCCTCGAAGGTGAGGTCGCAACCCATACGCGCAAGCTCGAGTCGCTCGAGCGACGGGGCCGCGCGCTTCGCGCCGAGATCGGCCGCAAGGTCGAAGAGCTCGCTCATGAGGAATCGCGCGCGCTGCGCGACGCTGCCTCCGAGCAATACGAGGTAAGCAGGCTCCGCGAGCTCGTGCAGATCGCCGAGCGAGCTGCCGGGATAGCGAAGGCGCAGGCCGATCAGGTCATCCCGCAGAGCACGAACGCCGCGATGCTTCGCAACATTTATGAGTGCTCGGGCGCGGCCACGGCATTGCTGGAAGCGCGCCGCGAAGCGCTTCGTGACCGTGAACAGAAAGCCCGCGTCAAGGACGCCCAGGCAAAGGATCTTCGCAAGCAGATCGACGAGCTCCGTGCGCAGCTCGCGCGCTACGCCGAAGCGCTCGACGAGGATCTGGCTGCGGGTCGAGAGAAGGTGACGGTACGCACACGCGAGGGTGTCGCGTTCGAAAAAGCATTCAACGAAGTATCGAGCCTTCTTTTGAACCACCTCCGGCAAAAGCCCGAGGTGCGCGATCTCATGACCGAGCTTTTTTCGGTCATGCACGGCACGTCGATGCCTGGCACTGCGAGCTTGAGGAACAATGCGCCGCCGCCCGCGATACCGGAGAGTCGCGGATTCTGAACGGTGCCGCACTTCGGCGCGTGCGTCGATTCCCGCTGTCTAGCCCGGGCTAGCGGCGCCCTGCTGCAAACCCGAGGACGAAGCCGATCACCAAGGCAATCGCCGCGAGTACGGTGACGACGAGCGGCCTTTGCCATGGTGGCACCACCTGGCTGGCGGGTGCAGGTGGTGCCGCGCTCATGATTGGAGCCGCGCTGATGATCCCATCATCGATTCCCGAACGGTCCGGGCGGCTTGCAAGCGTGCCCCCCGGACCGATGTTGTCGTGCGCATCGACGTCGCTGCTGGCGAAGTTGGCGACGGTCACGCTGCTGGGCGAAGGCACACTCATGCGGCCCTCCTGGGCCGCTCCGCCTACTACGGTCAAGGTTGTACTCGGCACGTCGGGTAGCCGGCTCATTGCAGTCGCTAGGCCCGTTGCGGCGACGGTTGGTGCCGATGAGGATGCTGCCGGTTCGAGCGCCATCGCTCCCGTGAGCGCACGCGCCATCTCGGGCGCCGTCTGAAATCGCCGCGAGCGCTCCCTCTGCATCGAGAGCGACACGAAGGCCGACAGCCACGCAAGCTGCGATTCGACCTTCTCGATCGGCACCGGTGTATTGTGAAGGACCGCCGCGAGCCGCGCGTACTCGTTGGGTGCCGGGAATGCGAAGCGACCGGTGAGCATCTCGTAGAACATCACTCCGGCGCTCCAGAGATCGGAGCGGGCGTCGACGTCTTTCGCGTTTCGGATCTGCTCCGGGCTCATGTACGCCGGCGTGCCGAGGAGCACGCCCGTTTTCGTGTGCCCCATGTTGCCAGCTACATCCATGACCTTTGCGATGCCGAAGTCGAGAAGCTTGGCCGCGAACGTGCCGGTGGAACCACGTGCAAGATACACGTTCTCGGGCTTGAGATCGCGGTGCACGATGCCTTGCGCGTGGGCCGCGCCGAGCCCGGCCAAGATCCCTTGCATGATGCTCACGGCTTGGGGCACGGGCACGCGCACTCCGGCACGCGTGTAGACGGAGAGCGGCACGCCCTCGAGCAGCTCCATCACGATGAACGGCGAACCATCTTCCGCGGTGCCGACGTCGAACACGCGCACGATGTTCGGGTGAACGAGTCGCTGACAGACCTGTCCTTCGTCAACGAAGCGCGCCTTGACGTCTGGATCTTCGAGGTAGTCTTGCGCAAGCACCTTGACGGCCACACGACGGCCATCTTCGGGGCTCTGTGATTCGTAGACCGCGCCCATGCCGCCGGCTCCAACGAGGCGCACGAGCCGGTACTTCTTCGCGAGGATCGCCCCCACGAGATCGATGACCGGGCGGCCGGGCGGGGTGGTCAGCATCTCTCAGGCTCGAAGCGTGGCCCCAAAGCGATCGGTGACTTCCTCGACGACGTGTGCGTGAGCCGCGTCGACTTCGGCATCCGTGAGCGTGCGATCGGGCGCGCGGTAGACGACGTGGAACGCGACGTTCGATGAGCCTTCGGGAACTACGCCGCCGACGAATCGATCGAACAGGCGCACGGCTTCGGCAAGAGGACCCGCCGCATCACGCACGACGCGCTCGATCTCGCCCGCCGGAACGCTGTCTTTGACGATGAACGCGACGTCGCGCGTACTCGCGGGAAAGCGCGGGACGGCGACGTATTGCTTGCGCTCTACACCTTTTGTGAACGGCTCGAGATCGATCTCGCAGACGAGAACCTCGCCGTCGAGTTCGAGCGCGTCGGCGACGTCCGGGTGCAAGGGCCCGAAGGATCCGACGCGCTTGCCGTTGACGCTCAAGAATGCTGCGCCGCGCGGATGAAGATGCGCGGGAGCGTGCGCACGACTCGCGGGCTCGACTCGGGCGGACTGCCCGGAGATGCGCTCGAGCAGCGCGACGGCATAACCTTTCGCGTCCCACGCATCGAGCGACTTGGGTTTTTCGAGCCAGCCCGGACGTTCGCCTGCGAGAACGAACCCGATGTGCATCTCTTCGCGCGACAGCTCGACGTCCTTCGCGATTTCGGGCGCGGTCTGGAGAAACACCGGGCCCACTGTGAACTGCCTTACGTCACGTTCGCCGTGGCGGCGCGCGTTCTTCACGGCATCGAGGAGGCCGGGCAGCACGGTCGTGCGCATGACGGCCTGGTGCTCGCCGAGCGGGTTTGCGAGATGCACCGCAGGCGCGGGCGCCGACAAGAGCGACAGAACGCGCTCGGACGTGAAGCCGAACGTGACGGCTTCGGAGAGTCCGATCGACGTTGCTGCCGCTCGTGCGACGCGCGCCAGCTCCTCGCGGCCACCTACGTCGCGCGATGCTCGAATGGCCGGAACCTCCGCGGGAACGCTGTCCATGCCGTGCACGCGAATGATCTCCTCGATGAGATCGATCTCGCGCACGAGATCGGGTCGGTGCGTGGGGACAAGAACGAAGGCCTCTTCGTTTGCCGCCCCCGCGAGCGTGATCTCGCAACCGAGACGCGTGAGGATGTCCGTTGCTTTCGCAAAGGGTACGTCGACGCCCAAGAGACCGCCGATGCGCTTTTTGCGCAGATGCACGGTGCATCGCTGTGGCGGCGTGGGCTGCGCGTTGATGCGTGCGCCTTGCACGTGAATCTGACCCTTCGTCGCTGCGCCGCCCGCGAGCTTGGTGGTGAGCGCCACGGCGCGCTCGAGCACGCGTACTACGTCGCCCGGATCCACGCCGCGCTCGAACCTATGGCTCGACTCGGTGTGCATGCCGTGGCGGCGAGCGGTCCTTCGAACGCCCCGCGGATCGAACCACGCGACCTCGAAGAGCACACGCTTGGTCGGCCCTTGAATCTCGCTCGAAGCGCCGCCCATGACGCCCGCGAGTGCGACCGGGCCGCGGCCATCGCAGATGAGGAGATCGTCTGTGACGAGCGTGCGCAGGGCGCCGTCGAGCGTGACGAGTTTCTCGCCGTCGGACGCGCGACGAATCACGATGCGCGCGTCCGCAACGCGATCGAGATCGAATGCATGCATCGGATGGCCGTACTCGAGCATCACGACGTTCGTGATGTCGACGACGTTCGAGATGGATCGAACGCCGAGCGCTTGGAGCCGGTAGCGGATCCACAGCGGCGACGGACCGATCGTCACGTCGAGCGCGCCGGCGGCGCCGTAGTGCGGGCACCGCTCGGCGTCTTCGACGGAAATGGAGACGAGGCCAGAAGTGGCTTCGGTGGCAAGGGCAGGTTTGTTCCCCGAAGAAGGCCACGCAAACGAGAGATTGTAGAGTGCACAGATCTCCCGCGCGATGCCGACGTGCCCGAGGCAATCGGGCCGATTCGGCGTAACACCAATTTCGAAGATCGTGTCACGGGCATTCGGCACGGCCTTCGCGAGCGTCGTCCCCGTCGTTCCTTCTGGCAAGATGAGGATGCCGCTGTGATCGTCGCCGAGTCCGAGCTCGTCTTCGCTACAGAGCATGCCCTCGCTGTCCACGCCGCCGATCGCGCGCTTGGCGATGGTCACGTTCTTCGCGGGCAAGTGCGCGCCGAGCGGCGCAAGCACCACGAGGCCTCCGGGATCGGGCACGTTCGGTGCGCCGCAGATGATTTGTTGCGTGTGTCCGCCGCCGCGATCAACGGTGACGAGACGGAGGCCGCTCTTGGATGGATGAGGGCGCGCCGATACCACGCGCACGACGAGGCACGCGTCCGCCGCAACGCCGTATTCGCTGATTGCTTCGACTTCGAGCCCGGCACCCGTCAGACGTGCAGCGAGATCGCGGGGAGATGCCTCGAGCCCGGGAACGAGCTCGCGCAGCCATCGATAGGAAGTCTTCATGGGTTAAGGGGCCCCATCCGCCATGGCTTCGCCATGGCTGCCTTCCCCTTGCCACGTGCTCGTCAGGCGGGCGAAGCGCCCGCCTTCCTGCGCACGGACGGGGAAGGCCCGTAATTGCTGCGTCGTAGCAAGACTATATTTCCCGTGGTTCATACTTTTCATATTATTAAGGATCCTGGCGCTGACGATTGCCATGATGTTGGCAGTCTTGGCATGATGGGCTCCCCCGCCCGCGCGCAGGAGGGCGCGCTTCGCGCCCGACGAGCACGAGGCCGGGGGGAGCACGCGCGGTGAGCGGAGCGAGACGCGCGGAGGGGGCATATTAAAATTGGGCGAGAAAGCGGGGATCGTTTTCGAAGAGCAGCTTGATGTTCGGGATGCCGTAACGAAGCATGGCGATGCGCTCGAGACCCATGCCGAGCGCGAAACCAGACCACTTTTCGGGATCTATCCCGCGGTCTTTGAAGCAGTTTTCGAAGACGACGGGATGAATCATTCCGCAGCCGAGAATTTCGATCCAGCCGGTGTGCTTGCAGAGGTTGCATCCTACACGTACCCCGCTGGCGCCCTTGCAGAAGACGCAGCCGATGTCGACTTCGGCGCCGGGTTCGACGAATGGGAAGTAGCTCGGACGCAGGCGCACGGGCGTGCCGGGTCCGTAGAGGCGTTCGGCGAACTCGGCGAGGATGCCTTTCAAATGCGCGAAGGTCACGCTCCGATCGACGAGGAAGGCTTCGATCTGGTGAAACATCGGAGAGTGGGTTGCATCGTCGTCGCGGCGGTAAACCGTGCCGGGTGCAATGAACGCCATGGGTGGCTCGATGGTCGAGAGCGCGCGGATCTGGATGTTCGACGTGTGCGTGCGAAGAAGCTTCCCGGACGTCGTCCAGAAGCTATCTTGCATGTCCGTGGCGGGGTGATCCGGTGGGAAACCGAGGTGCGTGAAGTTGTTTTCTTCGTGCTCGATTTCGGGGCCATCGAAGACCGCAAAACCGAGCTGGCGGAAGATGGCGACCACGTCCTCTCGAACGATGGAGACCGGATGCTCGTGCCCCCTTGGAATCGGCATGCGCCCCGGCAGCGTGAGATCGAACGCGGGCGCGGAGAGCTCCGCTTCTCTCGCCTTGCGTTTCAGGTCGGAAAGACAGCTTTCAAAACCCGTTTCGACTTCCTGTTTGAGGGAGTTGACCTTCTCGCCAATGGCCTTGCGACTCGCGGGAGCGGCCTGACCGAGCTGCTTCAAGATGGCCGTGAGCTCGCCTTTTTTCCCGAGGATCTTCGCGTTCTCGTCGCGCAGCGCCTGCTCGGTCGCGGCGGCGCGAAAACGCGGAAGGAATGCCTCGCGTAGATCGGCAAGCGCACGATCGATGGTTTTACCGAGGTCGGTCTCCGCCATGCGCCGGCCCTTTAGCACATAATGTGGCCTGCGTTTTGGAGCAGGTTCATGATGGCGCGGCCGCCTACTGCCACAACCGCGAGGAGTGACGTGAACCCGAGTTCGTCAGCGTCCATGAGTCATCCGTTCGCCACCCCAGACAAGCGCGTTCGGGCGCGGCTGTCTTGGACGGACGGAGCAGGATCCCACACCGTTGATGTGCATCATGCACGTACCGCAGGCAAAGCGCCGGAATGCGATCTCGTCGTGTCCGACCGAGCCGTCTCGCGCATTCACGCAGAGATTGCGCCGCGCGAAGACGGACTCTGGGTGCGCGATCTCGGCAGCGTCAACGGCACGTTCATCGGTGGGGTGAAAGTCAACGAAGGGCGCGTGCCGCAGGGCGCTTCCATCCGTCTCGGCACGACGGAGATCGCGGTCACGTACGGCGCGCATGACGAGGCTCCCGCGCTCTGGCCGGAGGAGCGCTTCGGAACACTTCTCGCCGCAAGTGTTGCCATGCGCGAAGTGTTCGCCACCGTGGCTTCTCTCGCGAGCATGGACACGTCTGTCCTCTTCGTCGGCGAGCCCAGCACGGGCAAGCAATCGCTCGCGCGCATGCTGCACGAGACGTCGCCGCGCGCCGGCTCTCCGCTCATCGTCGTCGACTGCGCCGCACTTCCGGAGCCCGTGCTCGCCGCCGAAGTTTTGGAGGACGCGCTGCGAAGCGCCGAGGGCGGCACGCTCTTGCTCGAAGAGCCGCAGGAGCTCTCGCTGGCGCTGCAACGCGAACTGCTCCCACCGCTCGCCGCACGCGTCTTCCGCGTCGTCGCGTCGACGTCGCGCGATCTGCGCCCGCTCGTCAACCAAAACGCATTACGCGAGGGCCTCTATTTCAGGCTCGCCGGAGCCACCGTCAACGTCCCCGCGTTGCGCGACCGACCCGCCGACGTTCCTCTACTTCTAAAGCATTTCTTGGGCGACGACGCGCCGCTGCTCACGACCGCGTTGCTCGACGATCTTGCGTGGATGCCGTGGACAGGCAACGTGCGCGAGCTCCGTCGCGTGGCCGAGCATCTGCGCTCGAGCGGCGGCGTGCTCGGCGATTGGCCGAGCCCTCCGGAGCCATACGAAGAGTCCGTGATGGCGCTAGAGGGCGATGCTTTTCACGACACCGTTGAAGTTGCCGGGCGGACGCAAAGCGATTTGCCGGTGCGGCTCGAACCGTGGTTCGGAACCGGGTTCAAAGAATTTCGCGAACGCTGGATTGAACTCGGCGAGCGCGAATACTTGCGCCGCTTGATGGCGCGAACGAATCGTTCGAGCTCGAAGGCTTCACGTGAAGCCGGCCTCGAGCGAACGTATCTTTATCGACTCCTCAAGAAGCACGGAGTTTGAGGAGACCCCACCGCGGGGCAGGCACAGGGGCCTGCCCCTACGGCCAACGACGCATTCGTAGGGGCGGCCCCCCGTGGCCGCCCTATGCGTTGGCCGTCTGGACGACTTTCTTGAACGCCGCGGGATCTGCGACGGCGAGGTCCGAGAGAACCTTGCGATCGAGGGTGACGCCGGCATTCTTGAGCGCGTGCATCAAGCGCGAATACGAGACGCCACTCAAACGCGCTGCGGCGTTGATACGCGTAATCCAGAGACGGCGAAAATCACGCTTGCGGCGACGGCGATGGGCGTACGCATAAACCCACGCTTTGTGCACCACCTCTTTTGCATATGCGAACAGGCGTGAGCGGGCGCTGTGATAACCGGAAGCGTGTTTGAGAATGCGATTGCGGCGACGGCGCGCCTTGAAACCACGTTTTGCGCGGGGCATGAGAGTTCTCCGTATTCCGTATTTAGACTTAAGACTTAGAGGGTGTTTACCAGCCGTTGCGAGCGACGTGAGGCCAAGGCGGGCCCGAGGAGCCCGCGTAAGCGTACTGGTCGTACGTGCGCAGGCACCGCAGGGCCCAACGAAGGCATCGCGGCGCGCAGCAGGCTGGTAAACACCCTCTTAACCGTTGAGAAGACGCTTGATCTTCTTCTCGTGCGTGGTCGAAACCATGTCGTTGTTGCGCAAGCGACGGAGACGTTTGCGCGGCTTGTTGATGAGCCCGTGGTTGCCGCCCGCTTTCGAACGACGGACACGGCCCTTGCCGGTCAATTTGAACCGCTTCGCCGCGGTCTTGCTGGTCTTCATCTTCGGCATAACGTGCCTTCCATTCCTTTTGCCGCTCCCACAGGGCCGCTTGGGCAAGCTGTTCTCGTGCTCCTCGGGATGCGGGGCGCAGGTTTATGACGAAAGACGCGATCTTTGTCAAGGTGCGGCGATGGCCATGAAGGCGTCGGCCAGCTTCTTCATCGTGATCGCGGCGCGCTCTTCGGCCGCGGCAACGGGCTCGCTCTCGCTCATGGCCTCGCGAACGTCGAAGTAGAATTTCGCTTTTGGTTCTGTGCCGCTCGGGCGCGCAATGATGCGGCAACCGCCTGAAAGCTCGAAGGTGAGCACATCGCTCTTCGGCAGCGTGATGGGGGCTTTCTCACCGTTCTTCGCGGTGCGCACCTGCGCCATGTAATCGCGAACGGCAAGGACCTCGTGACTGCCGATGATCTTCGGCGGCGAGCCGCGGAGGCGCGCCATGATCGCGCGGATCTCGGCGGCTCCTTCTGCACCCTTGCGCGTGAGACTGACTTGCGAGCTCACGAAGAGCCCGTAGTGCCGATAAAGTGACTCGAGGTGGGCGAGCACGGTCGTCCCCTTTGCGCGAAGAATCGCCGTAAGCTCGGCGAACGTCACCGCGGCGCTGATGCCGTCCTTGTCGCGAACGAGCTCGCCCACGGTGTAACCGAGCGCTTCTTCGTAACCGAAAAGGAAATGCATTCCCTCGCTTGCTTTGAGATCCATGGCGCGGTTCGCGATCCACTTGAAGCCCGTCAAGACCTCTTCGTACCGAACCGACATCTCCTCTGCGATGACGCCGAGCATGGGCGACGAGACAATCGATTCGAGGACGAGCGGCGCGCCTTTCACCGCCTCTGCGCGATGGTTCTTGAGTCCGCCGGTCAAGATATAGTGTCCCAACATCACGCCAACCTGATTGCCCGTGAGCTGCTGATACCCAGTTGGCGAGGACGCATCCGGAACGGCAATGGCAAGCCTGTCCGCATCGGGATCATTGGCAATCACGAGATCGGCCTTTTTGGATCGCGCGAGCGAAAATGACAGATCCATGGCGCCCTTCTCCTCCGGATTCGGAAACTTCACGGTGGGAAAAGCGCCGTCGGGTTTCTGTTGCTCGGGCACCGACGTGACGTTCGAAAAACCTGCTTGGGCAAGCGCGAGGCGCGCAAGCTTGTCGCCAACACCATGAAGGGGTGTGTACACGATGGCAAAATCACGCGGACCATCGCTGCGCACGGAGAGTTTCTTCACCTCCGCGAGATAAGCTTTCTCGAGTTCGTCATCGAGAATCGTGACGAGCCCCTTTTTGCGAGCCTCGTCGAGCGGCATATACGGGACGTCTTTTGCAGCAGGCGCGCGATCGATCTCGCTCGCAATCCCCACGTCGATGGGCGGAACGATTTGTGCGCCATTGTCCCAATAAGCTTTATAGCCATTGTACTCCGGTGGGTTGTGGCTTGCGGTCACCATGACACCCGCCGCGCATCCAAGATGCGTGACCGCAAAGGCGAGCATGGGAGTGGGTTCGACATCGGCAAAGAGCGAGCTTGGAATGCCGGCGGCGGCGAGGACGCATGCGGTGTCGGCGGCGAGCTCGCGACTCATGCGACGCCCGTCAAAGGCAATGACGACTCCGCCTTTGGCCTTCGATGCGTGGAGGAAACGCGCAAGTCCCCATGTGGTGCGGATGACGACCGCACGGTTCATGCGATTGGGACCGGCGCCGATGATGCCGCGCAGGCCGGCCGTGCCGAACTCGAGTGAGCCTGCAAACCTGTCGGCGAGATCGGTCTTGCCGATGTCGGACGAGGCGAGCAAGGCTTCGATCTCGGCGCGCGCGGCGGGATCGGGATCGTTTTCGGCCCACTGTTTCGCGCGGGCCAAGAGCTCGTTGGTGGCATTTGCAGGAGCGTTCATGAGCAAGCGAATTACCATAAAAACATCGCTCGAGCCTGCCTACATGGATGACGTTCGAAGCGTCACATGTGCTCGCGAACGAGCTTCGATCCGAGGCGTGGCATTCTCACGCTCGAGCCGCTGCTACGCGGCGGCCAGCACGAGCGCCGAAAAACATCGCGCTGCCGCTGAGGCACGACGGACAATAGGCACTACGTTTGGTGGACGATGATGAAGATGCGGCTGCTGATCGTGGAGGACGACGAGGCCCTTCGCAGTAGTCTCGTAAGGTCGCTCGACCGCTCGTATGTGATCGACGAGGCTGGCGATGGCAGGGAAGCTTCCGAGTGTTTGACGCACAAAAGATTCGATGTTGTGTTGAGCGACATTGACCTGCCGCATGGCTCCGGGATCGACGTGCTGCGCCTCGTGCGCGATTGCGATCTCGATGTGCCGGTGATCTTGATGACGGGACAGCCGAGTGTCGACACGGCCATTGAGGCAATGGATCTCGGTGCTTTTACGTATCTCAAGAAGCCTTTCGAACGAGGTACGCTCGAACGCGCCCTCGGCCGTGCCGGCACGCTCGGGAAGCTCGCGCGCATCAAACGCGAGGCCATGTCGACACTCGGTAAGAACGGCGCTCTTCCCGGAGATCGCGCCGGATTGTCGACGATCTTTCAGCAGGCGCTCGACACTCTGTGGATCGCATACCAACCCATCCTGTGCCGGCAGACGCAGAAGACCATCGGTTTCGAGGCCCTGTTGAGGTGCAAGGCGATGCCGACGCCAAACGCAGTCATCGAAGCGGCCGAACGACTCGATCGCATTCACGATCTTGGCCGGCGCGTGCGAGAGTGCGCGGCAGCGTGTTTCAAGCCGTGCAATCGCGACATGCTCCTCTTCGTCAACCTCCACGCCGTCGACTTCAGCGATCCCGAGCTTTATTCGTCCACGACCCACCTCGCAAAGATCGCATCGAGCGTCATTCTCGAAGTCACCGAGCGCACGGCCATCAACGACATTACGGATACGCGCCGTCGCGCAACCGAGCTTCGCTCTCTCGGTTATCGCATCGCCGTCGACGATCTCGGTGCGGGCTACGCAGGGTTGACGACGTTCGCAAACCTCGAGCCCGAAGTCGTCAAGCTCGATATGTCACTTGTCCGCAATATCGAAAATTCGCCGGTGCAATTTCGCATTGTCGAGGGCATTACGAATCTTTGCCACTCCCTCGGAATGAAGGTCGTTGCCGAAGGTATCGAGACAACGAGAGAGCTTCAAACCATCCATGAGCTCGGATGTGACTATCTTCAGGGGTATCTGCTCGGTGCGCCTCAACCCTTCCTCCTCGATCACGTGATGCAGCAGCCCGCTTCGATTTGACGCGATCTCATCGTTGGGGCCTGCGGTGCGGTCCTCAAAGCCATACAAGGCTGTTCCGTTCCGCTCCTCGGCCCCGCCTCGACCTCGCGTCAACTTGAAGCGGGCCAGATTTTGTAACGTTCGTCATTGGCGCATGCCCGGAGCTTCGCGCCCCGTCGATGAGACGTACTCATCATAGTTGCCGCCATAAAGACGAGGACCGTCCTTTGACAGCTCGAGGATGCGCGTCGCAATCGACCGCAGAAATGTCCGATCATGCGAGACGAACACGATCGTACCTTCGTAGCCGGAGAGCGCTTTCATGAGCGCGCGCTTGGTGACGATGTCGAGATGGTTGGTCGGCTCATCGAGCACGAGCAAGTTCGGCGCGTCGAAGAGGATCTTCGCGAGCGCGAGGCGTGCGCGCTCACCTCCGGATAAGACGGTGATGGGCTTGTCCTGGTCGTCGCCCTGAAAGCCGAACGCGCCGGCTAGATTGCGCAGCGTGCCGAGGTTCGTCGTTGGCGCGTGCGCGACGAGTTCCTCGATGACCGTGCGACGCGCATCGAGTTGCTCCATCTGGTGCTGCGCGAAATAGCCCATCGTGACGGATGCGCCGATCGTCACCTTGCCCGCATCCGGCTCGAGCGCCCCCGCGATCATCTTGAGGAGCGTCGTTTTGCCCGAGCCGTTCTCGCCCATGACGGCCCAACGCTCGGCGCGACGCACGAGCAGACTCGTGTTCGCGTGAACGATTTTCGAACCGTACTTCTTCGCAATGCGGTCGACCTTCACCACGTCGTCCCCGCTTCGAGGCGCGGGCTTGAAGTCGAAGGTCTTCTCGACGATGCGCCGCGGCTCTTTGACCTTGTCGATCTTGTCGAGTTTCTTGATGCGTGATTGCACTTGCGCGGCGTGGCTCGCGCGCGCTTTGAAGCGATCGATGAACGCCTGCTCTTTTGCGAGCATGGCCTTTTGGCGCTCGTATTGTGCTTCGAGCTGCGCGAACGCAATCGCGCGCTGCGCCTCGTAAAAGTCGTAATTGCCCGAATAGGTTTTTATCTCTCCCCCGTCGATCTCGACGATCTTTTTGACGACGCGATTCATGACTTCGCGATCGTGGCATGTCATCAAAACCGCGCCCTTGTATTCGCGTAAAAAGCTTTCGAGCCAAAGAATGGATTCGATATCGAGATAGTTCGTCGGCTCGTCGAGCAAGAGGACGTCGGGGCGCGCAAGGAGGATCTGTGCGAGCGCGACGCGCATCTTCCAGCCGCCGGAGAGCGCGCCGACGTCCCCCGCGACTTGCTCGGGTGACAGGCCGAGGCCGGCGAGGATGGCGTGCGCGCGCGCCTCGAGATCGTAGCCGCCGAGCTCTTGAAAGCGCGCCTGCGCATCGCCGTAGCGCTCGACGACTTCGGCGAAGTCCGGAGCCTCATGATCGTGAAGCCTCTTCTCGAGCTCCGCGAGCTCTTCGCCGAGACGACCTGCCTCGCCCGCGCCCGCGAGTGTCTCGGCGAGCACGCTCCGGCCTTTCAGGTCGCCGACGTCCTGACGAAAATAACCGATCGTGATGCGCTTCGGTCGATCGACGACGCCGTCGTCGGGCTGCTCTTCGTCCGTGATGAGACGAAAGATCGTGCTCTTGCCGGCGCCGTTCGCACCCACGAGTCCCACCTTTTCACCCTGGCCAAGAAAGAAAGACGACTCGACAAAGAGGATCTGGCCGCCGTACTGCTTCGAAACGTTGGAGAGTGCAATCATCGGAAGGGCGCGGCTATAACCCATTTCGAGATGATCGCTTTCGCTCTTCGACGCGCAGCATGGGCGATCCCCACGCTGTTCGGTGTGAGCTTCGTGGTCTTCCTGTTGACGACGCTCCTGCCCGATCCCGAGAACGTCACCGCAGTTGCGAAGAGCGACGTGGCCGCTCGCCTTCGCGTCAGGGAGCAGAGGCGCGCGCTCTTTTTAGACTTGCCGCGCTTCTTCAACGTCGAGCCGAGGGATGTTCGCGCGCGCGTCGATGATTGTATCTTGCACATCAAAGCCTCGGACGACGACGCCGCGATGTGCGAGGCGCGTCTCGCAGCGATCGGTGGTGCAGGATTGCCCATTCTCTTGCCCCGTCTCGACGACGTTCCGCCCTCTGCGCGCGGGCGCATCGCCGTCGCGCTCGCGCCGGTTGCGCGTCGCATGGATATCGGCACCGAAGATGTCTTGATGGATCCGGATCGCGCGACGCATTTCTGGCAACGCTTCTGGACCGATCGCTCCGTCGACTTTACCCGTCCGGCCGTGCGCCGTTCGGTGCAGCGCCTCGAGACGCGCGAGAGCAAATTGCTCGAGGAGGATTTGAGACTGGTCGACACCTTCGCTCTTGCCGAGATCATCGATGCGCTCGGTCGGACGACGGACACGAAGGCCCTCTCACGCCTCACGCGCGTCGCCTCCCGCGCAACGGCGCGTGACGCCGCCCTTGCCGAAGACGCCGATCGAGACGAGGTGCGGGCGATCGTCTCCGATTGGATGTCGTGGTGGTACGTGCACGAAACCGATTACGTCACGATCGAAGGCGAAGAGAAAATCACGGCAAGCATCACGCAGACTCGTTATGCGAAGTGGGTGCTCGGAGCGGTCACCGGGCGGCTCGGGCTCTCCACCCGCGATGGTGCGCCCATCGCGCAAAAGCTCCTTGCGCGCGCCCCCGTCACGCTCGGCATGGTGCTGCTCGCGCTCTTGGTCGCAATTGCGATCGCGATCCCGCTCGGCGTTCTGACCGCGTGGCGGCGCGGTCATGCAATCGATGTTACGGCGAGCGTGCTGCTCCTCGCCGTCTACTCGCTACCGACGTTTCTCGTCGCCGAGCTCCTCGCGACGTTCGGACCGGCATCGGCATCGGGCTACACGCTACCGGTGCTCGCGCTCGCAACGGTCTCGGTCTCGGTGATGACGCAGCAGCAGCGCGCGTCGATGATCGAAGCGATGACCGAAGACTATGTGCGCGCCGCGCGGGCCAAAGGAGCACACACGATTCGCATCGCCATCGTGCACGCGCTCCGCAACGCGCTCATGCCAACGGTGACTCTCGCTGGACTGCAGTTTCCGGCTCTCATCGGGGCTGCGTTCGTTGTCGAGGAAGTTTTCGACGTTCACGGCATGGGCTGGGAGACGCTGCGAGCGCTCGAGGCACGCGACGCGGCGTGGATTGTTGCCGTCACGCTTCTTTGCGCTGTCGTGACGACGTTGTGTCTAACGGGTAGCGAAGTCACCTATGGCGTGCTCGATCCGCGCGTGCGCGAAAAGCAAATGGGGAGAAGAGATCTCGCCTGAACCCGACGCGCGAAAGCGTCGCAATTTACCTCGCTCGTACGCGAGCTTCTTGGTAGACGGCGCTGACGATGGCAGGCGGATCGCAGCGCACGGCGTATCTCTTGTTGCTGGCTGCGTTGCCTGCATGCTTGAGCGCGCCCGACACCACGGTGGTGATCGAAAACCACTACCCGCCGTCGTCCACGAACGCGCTCGTCATTTTCCGTGCATCCTACAAAGAAGCGGGCGAGGCGACGGGGGACACGGGAGCCGCGTTCGACCAGCCGATCGTGCCTGGAGCATCGTCTGATCCTCAATCCGTCGTGGCGGCATCGGACAACCCCGCGTACGTGCTGCTTGCGCCGGGGTGGGATCCCGCGAGCTCGTCGCCTCCGACCTCGTTCGTCGTTCTTCGATCGCGCGCAGGCTTCGCCGTGCAGTACGGCGATGAGCTCCGCATCCCGGTCGACGACACGACCTTCGCTGGCAACTGCGCGTCGGGCAGCGTGCTCACGCAGGCCGACGCAGACTTCATCACGCAGCGCATTTTCCCTGTCGCATTCAACACACTTCGCTACGACGCCGCGAGCTGCACCACGGCGGTGCTCGGTGATGCCAGTGCGAACTAAAACGCATTGTCGTTGTCTGCTCGTCGTGGCGTTGTTGGGCGCGCCCCTCGTCCTTCACGCGTCGCCCGTGATGGCGCAGGCAGCTCCTCCTGCGGGACACGAGGACGACTCCTTCGACGTCATGAACCTGCTCTCCCAGCATGGTCTTCACGACATCGACAATGAGGCGTGGAATCTCTACGGGCAATTCACTTACGTCGCGAGCCAAAAGTTCGCGTTCAATGCAAAATACACGAATGCGAACGGTAGCGTGAATTCGCTCGTGCCGGGTGCCGAGCGGAGTTTCACGATGACCTTCACGCCGTTCTTCGGGCTCAGGCTCTGGCCCGGCGGTGAAGCGTATTTCGTCCCCGAGGTCATCGCCGAGCGGCCGCTCTCGAGTCTGCGCGGCATTGGCGGTTCCATTCAGATTTTCGAACTTCAAAAGGATGGCACGGTAACCCCTCAAATTTACCGCTCGCGCACCTTTCTTCGCCAGACCATCAATCTCGGTGGCCAGCGCGTCAAGAAAGAATCCGACCCCATGCAACTCGGCGCAACGGTGGACAGCCGGCGCATCGTGCTCACGGGCGGCACGTTCACGATTCTCGACGTCTTCGACCACAACAACGTCACCTGGGATCCGCGCCAGACATTCGTGAACATGGCATTCATGACTCATTCGTCGTGGGATTTCGCGGCAGATGCGCGAGGGTATTCACTCGGTGGCACCGCCGAGCTCTATTGGGATGAATGGGCACTGCGCATCGGGCGCATGGCGCCGCCGTCGAATCCAAATCAGCTCCCCATCGTCATCGATTTTTTGCGCCAATACGCTGACGCGTTCGAACTCGAGCACGACCACAAGATCCTCGGACAACCCGGGGCTGCGCGTCTTTTGGCATACCGAAATCGTGAGATCACCGGACGCTTCAATGAGGCCATTGCGGCCTACGAAGCCGATCCCGTGGGCAGAAATGCCAAAGCATGCACTGGATTCAATTACGGCTCTGGCAATGCCACGGCGCCCGATCTTTGCTGGGTCCGAAGGCCGAATACCAAAGTGGGAATTGGCATCAATCTCGAACAATACGTGGCGAAGGATATCGGCCTCTTCTTCCGCGGGATGATCTCCGATGGGAAAACCGAAGTCGATGCCTTCGACCCCGCCGACCGTTCGCTCTCGTTCGGAAGTGTTGCCAAAGGCTCGGCATGGCACAGGCCTCTCGATGTCACCGGCATTGGGTTCGCATCGAGTTGGATTTCGAAGGACCACGCACGTTACCTCGCCATGGGCGGTGTGGACGGCTTCGTGGGCGACGGCGCGCTCACGAAAGCTGCCGAATGCGTCGTGGATTTGTTTTATAGTGTGAATTTCCTTAGAGCCATTTGGCTGACTGCCGATTACCAGCATCTTTGGAATCCCGGATTCAACTCCGACCGCGGCCCCGTCAATATCCTTAGCGGGAGGGTCCATGCTGAGTTCTAGCCCGCTTCCGCTTTGGCGCGATCTCATCGTTGGGGCCTGCGCTGCGGTCCTCAAAGCCAAGAGGTTGTTCACTTCGCTTCGCTCCGTCGCTCTCACTGCACTCCGTCCACTTCGTGGACTCCGTGCCGTTCGAGTCCGGTCGCTTCCCGTGCCCCGCCTCGACCTCGCGCCAAATCGTTTGCGGTCTAGCGTCGTGTTCGCGCTGGTTTTTGGTGTGGTAACAACATGGATATCGCCCGCGAAGGCCGAGCCGCAAGCCCTCGGCTTCGGCGTGGAGCGGCTCTCTCCGTCCGCGCCCGGCGCGGGCTGGTTTGTGCTCGATTCTCTCGATATGCACGGCGGCTTTGGTGGTGTGATGGGGCTCACGCTCGGCTATGCACACAACCCGCTCGTCATTGACCGTGGGGGCCAGCATCTCGCGGTCATATCCAATCAAGCGTTCGTAGATTTCGGTTTTGCGCTCACGTATGACCGTTTTCGGCTGTATACGAATTTCGATAGACCCCTCGTCATCGAGGGAAAGAGTGGAACGGCTCTCGGCCGCACCTTCACGGCACCTGGCATCAATCCCGCCACGCCGCCCGATGTACTGACCGACGTGCGCATCGGCTTCGATGCGCGCCTTGTTGGCAGCGAAACGAGCCCATTTCGTCTTGGTGCGGGAATACAGCTTTTGGCTCCGAACGGTGAGCGCGAGAATTACGAAACGGATGGTACTTATCGCGTGATGGGGCGCGTGCTCTTTGCCGGTGATCAAGGACTCTTCACGTACGCGGGCCACCTCGGCGTGCACGTCCGTCCTCTCAACGACGCACCCACCCCCGAGAGCCCGCGCGGCAGCGAGTTGCTCTTTGCAGCCGGCGGCGGCGTGCGTTTGCCGGTCGGCGGCACCTCTCACGTGCTCGTGATCGGCCCGGAAATTTTCGGTGCAAGCGCGTTTCGCGCGCTGTTCGGAGGTGAGACCACGGCGCTCGAAGGACTCCTCTCGGGGCGGCTCGAAGGCACGGCCAGCGACGGGCCCCAACTTCGCTTCAAGCTCGGTGCCGGGGCCGGCATCGATCCACGTTTTGGCGCGCCTGACTTCCGCATGGTCTTTGGTATTGAAGTCTTCGATCGAGGCAACAGCCGCCACCTGAAGTAGAATCGAGCTCGATCTCGATGATATTCAAAGGCCGCTCACGATGATTGTGCGCATCTGGGTCAAGAATTTTCGCATGCTGGCGAGTAACCGGGTGGACCTTAGACGGTTCGCCGTGCTCGTCGGCCGAAACGCGTCGGGCAAGAGCACGCTCATGTCGGCATTGCGTTTCGTGAGCACCGTACTCTCCGACGGGGTCGAACGGGCCGTCGACGTCGCACTCGACGGATCCGGCGCAAGCTTTCGTGATCTCTGCTTCGAGGAACACAAACCGATCGCCATCGCACTCGTGGTGAACTTGGCAGAACGCTACTATCGCTACGAAATCGAGGTCGCTCAGTACGGTAGTGACACCCCGGTGGTCAAGCGTGAGAATCTGTTCCTTCTGCCCGAGCTCCCCGAGGATGCAACCGACCCATCCCGCTTGCAAACGAGCCTTTTTGGCGATCTCGAGCTCGACGAAGTCGTCCACCAAAACAGCCCACGTGGGGCGCGATGGCGAAAAATCGTCGGCAAGACGGCCGAAGGCAAAGACTATTTTCAAGACGAGAAGACAGACTGGAACAACCAATTTCGCTTTGGCCCAACGCGCTCGGCACTCGGCAATATCCCTGAAGACACAGATCGTTTTCCTGGAGCCATTGCCGTCCGCAACCTGCTGCGCGACGGCGTCAGGATGATTGAGCTCGACTCGCACAAGCTCCGAATGCCATCTCCGCCGCGCAGCGCCACGGCGCTCTCGAACGATGGCGGAAACCTCGCGATCGCAGCGCGCATCCTCGAAGGGCGTGACCGTGTTGCATTCGAGCAATGGGTTGCTCACGTGGCGGACGCCGTCCCCGGCTTGACGTCCATCGACACCTGGGAACGCCCCGAAGACAAGCATGTCGTGCTTCGCGCGCGCTTCGACGGAAACCATACCGATCCCGTACCGTCGTGGCTTCTTTCGGACGGCACACTGCGCCTGCTTGCCCTCTCGCTCCTCGCGTTCGCGGAGACCGAGGATCAGCCCGGCCTATGCCTCGTGGAAGAGCCCGAGAATGGCCTTCACCCTCTCGCAATTCAATCGGTGTTCCAAGCGCTTTCGCAAATGCACACAACACAGGTCTTTGTCGCAACACATTCCCCTGTGTTTCTCGCGCAAACATCTTTGGAGGAAGCACTCGTCTTCCGTCGAGGCCCCCTCGGAGTTTCACAAATTCAGCGAGGCGCTGAGCTCGCCGCACTCGCCAACTGGAAAGAGCGCGTCATCCTCCCCGATCTGTTCGCGACCGGAGTCCTCTGATGGGTAGGGTCGATCTGGTCGTTCTTTTCGCTGATGCCGACGCGGAGCGATTCGTTACAAAGCTCATCGAACGAGGAATCGAACGCAGTTGTCTGCGAAACATGAACCGAAAGTTCGTCCGCGATCCCATGTGTGATTCACATGTTGCCAGCAAGCCAACCGCGGCACTCGCCCCTTATCTTGGCCAGCCAACGTGCCGCTTTTTAGTAGTGCTCGATCACCATGGTTCTGGGTATGAAGCGCATCCTCGGGAAAGGCTCGAACAAGACATTGTCGACCACTTGGTGCGCGCAGGCGTCGACGGGAAGCAGGTTGCGGTGATTGCGTTCGAGCCCGAGCTCGAGATCGCGTTGCTCCCCGCATGGGAACGCGTGGTCGCACTGCTTGCGAAGAAGCGCGACGAGCTTCCTTCGACGACCATCGCCATGGACGCGCAGGATCCAAAATCGAGTTTGGCAGCTGCTCTCAAATATTACCGCTTGAAGAGTGGGGCCGCTCTCTTCGCTGATCTGGCAAACGAGTTGTCGCTGGAACGCTTGAAGACGGGGGTGGCGTTGGGGCGGATTTCGCAGCATTTGGTCGACTGGTTCGGCATGCGATGAATCGCCTGGCCGTACGTGTGCGTGTCGTTCGCGCGGCCGTGATCGTGTCGGCGATCTTCGCGCTCGTCGCCATCTTCGCGGATTTTCTGGCGAGCGATTTGCCCATCATGAGCAAGATCTCCGGCAAGATCTGGCTCTTTCCGAATGTCACCCGCCCGGCTGCACTCACGAAAATGACCGCGAGCGAGCGAGCGAACGCGACCGAGTGGCAACTTCCCGCGCTCGTTGCGCACGGACCCTTGATTGCCAACGAGGATCCCGCCGCGCGTCTTCGCGGTCCGTTCGCGCTGCCCGGGCATCCGCTCGGCACCGACCGCGCCGGTCGCGACATCTTCGCGCGATGCGTCCATGGCGCGCGCAACTACCTCGTCTTCGCGCTCGCTGCGGTCATCGCATCGCTCGTCTTGGGTAGCTTCTTTGGCGGTGTTGCCGGCCTCTTCGGCGGCGTCACGGACGCTTTCGTCAATCGGGCGATCGAGACGATCTCGGCTTTTCCCGCGCTCGTTCTCATCCTCGGCATTCAAGCCGCGGTTCCGCACGCAACGCTCACGACGCTCTTCTTTGCTATCGCGCTAACGCGCTGGCCGGAGATCGCGCGACTCGTGCGTGCCGAGGTCATGCGGATTGAGGCGCGCGACTACGTCATGGCCGCGCGCGCGCTTGGAGCTTCGCCGCTGCGCGTTCTCTGGCGGCACGTTCTGCCGAACATCCGCGGACAGGTCGCGGCGCTCGGCGCCTTCGGAATTCCCGCCGTCGTCCTCGTCGAAGCGTCGCTCGATTTCTTGCGCATCGGCATTGGCGAAACGACGTCTGCATCGTGGGGCGAGACCATGAGCCAGTTCCGCGGCGTCTCTCACGCTTGGTGGTTGCTCGCGTTCCCCGGCATTCTTCTTTTCGTCATGGTCGTAGCCATGAACATCGTGGGCGAAGCATTGCGCGCAAGCTCGGATCCACGCGGTCGTTAGCCAGTTCCCATTCGGAAACTGCTGCGCGCCGCAAATCGTGGGTTCGGCCTCCCTCAGAGCGTGTAGGGCAGCCGTCGCGAGCGAATCGAGGCTAGGGCGGAGCGCGAGCACCGGGCGGAACAGGCTTAATGCCTTTGAGCACGGAGCGCAGCGCCCAACCGACGCATCGATTTCGCGCAGCAGGCTGCCCTACACGCTCTCAAAATACTCCGAGTATTCCTCGTTCGGCCTCGCTAGCTTTGCGTCGCTCGCGACGTTTCCGAATGGGAACTTTGCCGGGGCGCGGGGGCTTGGTTCTCAGCATAGGATGCGTTACGTGTAGGCTCTCATGCATATTTTCGGTGGTTCGAAGGGGCGCGATGGAAGTCTCCCGGGGCAGGGCGGCAAAGGCGTGTTGCCTAGCGTGACGGAACGAGACTTCGAGCAGCAAGTGCTGCTCAGCGAGATCCCCGTGCTCGTGGAATTCATGACCGAGCGATCGCAGTCTTGCCAAGCCATTGCGCCCGACGTCGAAGCTTTCGCGAAGGAGATGGAGGGCAAGCTCCGCGTCGTGAAGGTGGATATCGAGAAATCACCCATGCTCGCGCGGCAACTGCGCCTGCAACAAGTTCCAACGTTCATGCTGTTCGTCGATCAGCGCCTCGGCGACGCACAGGTCGGACCGCTCAACAAGAAGCAGCTCCTTGCGATGGTCGAACCGTTTTTGCCTCGGCAAGAAGGCGCGCTCAAGGCGATCGAGGTCGACGTGCTCATCAGGCGCGGGGCCGTCGTCGCCGTCGACATGCGCGACGCATCGGCCTACGGACGCGCGCACTTGCCGGGCGCGAAGAACATCCCCGAAAACGAAATCGCGTCACGGCTCGCCGAGCTCTTCATGTTTCAGGGCCAGCCGGTGCTCTACGATCGCTCGGGAGACAAGACCAAGAAGATCGCGGCGGCGATGGCCGAGCAGGGCACGCCCATCGCGTTCCTCGAGGGTGGCATCCTCGCGTGGGAAGCCGAAGGTCTCCCCATCGAGCGATCGTAGCGGGGGCAGCCGTGAAGCCGCGGAAGATTCGTGACGTGACGACCTCCCCGAATCTGGATCATTTCCGGAGTGTGCTTCACGCGCACATGCTCAAATGCGGATTGCGCTCTACTGATCAGCGAAAGCTTATTGTGGAAACGTTCTTTCACGGACCGCACCATGTAAGCATTGAAGAATTGCTCGCCGAGGTGCGCCGCCAAGATCCGAAAGTTGGATATGCCACGGTCTATCGCACGCTCAAGCTCTTGACGGAGTGTGGTGTTGCATTCGGCCGCGAATTCGGTGACGGACTCACACGATACGAGCTCGCCGATGAAGCGTCGCACCACGATCATCTGATTTGTGTCGAATGCAGCAAGATCGTCGAATTCGAAGAACCCGAGATTGAAGTTTTGCAGGCGCGCGTTGCTGCGCGTTACGGCTTCCTATTGAAAAGCCATAAGCACGAGATGTACGGCACTTGCGCGGAGTGCCAGGCAAAAAGCGTTAAGTAGACTCACCGCATCCCGGCACGTTGTACTCTATGAGATAGTACATCTTCAGCTAGACCGCTTTCAAGTTGACGTGAGGTCGAGGCGGGGCCGAGGAGCGGACCGGAACAGCCTTGAAGGCTTTGAGGACCGCACCGCAGGCCCCAACGAAGAGATCGCGTCAAATCGAAAGCGGTCAGAAGGCGGCGACGAGCTCTTCGAGGTGGGTAAGCGCGCGCTCGACGACCTCCGCCGACGGGCCGAACGAGAAACGCACGTAATCGCGAAAGCGCGATGCGCGGCCGTGGCGTCGCTTGCCAGGGTTCACGTCGAAAAACTCGCCGGGCACGACGATGACTTTCTTGGATAGCGCCGCGCGAAACAATCCCATACCGTCGTTGAGCGGTGAGGGGAGGTTCGCGACGTTGCCCCACGCGTAGAACGTGCCGTCCGGGGCGCGGTCGAAACGTATGCCGATGCGCTCGAGACGCGAGAGCATCCGATCGCGCTTGTCGCGGAACACGTTTTGAATCGCCATGGTCTCTTGGATGACGTGCTCCTCTTCGAAGAGCGGGATGGCAGCGCGCTGAAGTGGTCTGCTCCCGCCGCCGTCGAGAAACGATCCGGCGCTTGCGAAGCGTTCGATGACGGTCTTCGGGCCGAGCGCCCACGTGATGCGCCACCCTGGATAGCGCCAGTTCTTGGTGAGGCCGTCGAAGACGACGACGGGATCACGATCGACGTCTTCGACGTAGCGCGCGGCGCTCTCGACGGCCAGCGATCCGGGACGACCGCGATAGATGTAATGGGAATAGAACTCGTCGAGCAGGAGCGTGCAGTCGAGATTGCGTGCAGTGTGCACCCAACGATCGAGCTCGTCATCCGAGACGAGTTTGCCTGTGGGATTGCATGGATTCGACAGAAGCAGCGCGGAGAGGCCGCGCCCCAAGATTTCGCGCCGAAGGTCGTCGGAGGTGAAGCTGTAGCCGCGAGCGCCCTCGAGCAGAATGGGGATGCTCGTGAACGCCTTGAAGATGTCGAGCAGCTCCTCGTATGCCGTGTAGTCGGGGAGAAAGTGTCCGAGGTTGATGCTGCCGAGACTGGCTGCAGCGCGCGTGAGCGCAGCGCGGCCGCCACCGGAGACGCACACGTTCTCGGCCGTGTACTGCGAGGGCAGACCCTTGCGATAGAGGCGGTTATAAAGATTTGCGACCGCTTCGCGCAGCTCGGGCAGGCCCTGGATGGGCGCGTACTCCTGGTCGTCCGGGTCGACGGTGACTTCGCGCACGCGCGGCGGTGCGCCGGGAAGTTCGCCGGTCTCGGGCTGCCCCTGTCCGAGGTTGCACCAGGCAGGATCGTTCGAGCGAAATCCGAGCTTCGCGGCTTCGCTCGTGACGTAAATGACCCCCGTTTTTGGTACCGGGCGGAACGCGTAGAAATCGTCGACCACGGTCATGTTCCCTCGGCGTTCGTCAGGCATTCCGCCGACGCTAGCATGCTCAGCTTCGCTTCCGCAATGACGCTTGATGAGCTCCGTAAGCAGCCGGCAGCGCGGCTTGGACGCGATCTCGAACCGCGGTCGAGCAGTGAAATCCTAACGCAAGCAGGCACTACCATTGTTTGACAGGTTTTCTCAGTGCTACCTATCCTCGAAATGCGATGGGGCAAGCAGTCCTAATCTTCGAGAGCGACGCCACATTTGCGAGTCAGCTCCGCACTGAGCTCCAGAAGTTCGGCTGTCAAGTTCACGTCGTCGACGACGGCAATGCGGGTTTGCAGCAAGCGGCTTCGGCGCGGCCCGATCTGATTCTGTTGTCGATCGAGCTCCGACGCATGAACGGTTTTTCTGTCTGCAACAAGTTGAAAAAAGATCCGACGCTCAAGGATGTTCCACTCATCATCATGTCGAGCGAGTCGAGCGACGAGACCTTCGAGCAGCATCGAAAGCTCCGGACGCGCGCGGAAGATTACGTGCACAAGCCGATTGGGTTTGCCGAGTTGCTTACGCACATTGAGCCGTTCATGCCGCTTGCCGAGCCCGAGCCTGAGCCCGTGGTCATCGAGCCGGAGCCCATTGCGGAGCCGGAGCCCGTCTTCGTTCCACCCGATGTCGAACTCGAGGTTGAATCCGACGCCGAGCTCGATGCCGATGACGAGATCCTCATCGAAGAAATGCCGTCCGGACCGCCCGCGTGGCATTCCTCGCACGCAGAGGTCGTCGCGGCGGCGTCGCATGCAAACGGTCACGGACCTACTACGCTCGACGCGGCGTTGAGCGGGACGAGTCCGCCACCTGCTCCGCGCGTCAGCGAGATCCCGCCGTTCGATAACAGTCGCGTCGAGGCGCTCTTGCGTGACGTCGAAGTGGCAGAGGAGCGAATCCGCGAACTCGAAGAGGCGCTCGAGTCTGTGCGTCGTGAGGCCGATCAATCGCGCCGTGACGCGGACGAAGCCGAGGCGCGTGCGGCTGCCGCGAGCGCGAGGCCCGCGATCCTCGCGTCACGTCCCGGGCGCGAGATCCTCGATCTGCGAGAGGCACTCAACAAAAAAGACAAGGAGCTTCTCTCTCTCAGAGAGGGGCTAAGCAAGAAGGACAAGGAGATCGTCGAGGTTCGCGAAAGGTCGCTGGGTCTCGAGCGGCAGAAGGCCGATCTCGACGACAAGGTCCTCGAACAAGAGCGCGCGCTCGCAGACTATGCCGACAGGGTTGCCTCGCTTCAGGCCGACAAAGAGCAGGCGAGGAAGGCAGGCGACGATTTCAAACGTCGCGCCGAGCGCACGCAGCAGGAGGTGTTGGCGCGCACGAGCGAGATCGCGGAACTCAGAGAGACGCATTCGCGTGAGCTCGAAGCGCGTGAAACTGACATGCGAGCAGAGGCCGACGCTGCGCTCGCCGCAGCGAAGCAAGCGCACGAGCGTGCGATGGCGGAGGCCGACGCCGTGCTCGTCGCAGCGGAGCAAGCGCACGAGAGCGCGATGGCGCAGGCAGCGGCCGACAAGCGATCCGCACTCGAGGGGGCGAGGAAGACCGCGGAAGAGGAGCGGGCGCGCGCTCTCGATCAGCAGAGACGGGAGCTGACACTCGCACACGAAGCCGAGACTTCTGCCGCTGCGCAGGCGCATCGTGAGGAGGTCGCGAAGATTTTCGCCGAGCACGATGACGCGGTTGCCGCGCTCACGACGAGCCACGAAGAGGCGCTCGCCGCGCTGCTCAGCAGGCACGAAGAGGAGCTCGTTTCGCAGAAGAACGCGCTCGAAGCGGAGCGCGATGAGAAAGTTGCTGCTGCGAACGCAGACGCGGCCCGGGCGCGCGAGGATGCCGATCAGCGCGTGGCGCTGGCGGAGAAGAACGCGGCGGAGAAGATCTCGGCCCTGACCGAAGAAGCCGCGGAGAACCTTTTTGCGGCACAACAAGAGGCTGCCGAGAAACTCACCGCATCCGAGAAACGCGCAGCAGAGAAGTTTCTATCATCGCAAGAAGAGGCACGAGAGAAACTCGCGGCGGTAGAGCGAGAGGCGGCGGACAAGCTCGCAGCAAGAGAGCGTCATGCGGCGGACGAATTCGCTGCCGCGCAGAAGGAAGCGTCAGACAAGCTTGCGGCCGCCGAAAAAGCAGGCGCCGATGCGCTCGCCGCGGCGAGCGCCGAAGCGGCCGATAGGCTTGCCGTGGTCGAGCAAGACGCGGCGAACAGGCTTACGCAAAGCGAGGTCGAGAGAGCAGCAAGCAAAGCTACGAGCGATGCGCGCATCAAGGAGCTCGAAGACGAACTCCAGAGCCTACGTCAGATCTCCGACCAGCGGGCCAAGGAGCTCGCGCAGACGACGGCGGTTCGCGATGGCTTCGAGCGAGACGTGGTGCAAGCTCGCGAGCGCGTCGCCGCGCTCGAGGTGGATCTTGCTGCTGCGAAGCTGGCCCACGAGGAAACCAAGACACGCCTCGTCGCAGAGACCGGGCGTCTCGACAAGGCGTTCGCGAAGATCGAGGCCGACAAGTCGTCGCTCGATCGCGCGAAGGACGCTCTTGCCGTGGCTCTCGCGCAAATCGAAGAAGCCGAGGCACGCACAGCCTCGTGAGAGTGACGTGCGTCATCGAGCGCATGACCGAGGCCGATCTCGACGAAGTCGTTACGATCGATCTCGACGCGTTTCATCCCGACCGCTTTCAAGTTGACGCGATTTCATCGTTGGCGGCTGCGGTGCGGTCCTCAAAGCCGAAGCAGGCTGTTCCGGTCCGCTCCTCGCCGGCCGCCTCGAACTCGCGTCAACTTGAAAGCGGTCTAGAAAGTGCGCGCGTGCTCCGAGAGGCGAGCCTGCGCGAAGAGCTGTCGCGACCGTTTTCGCGCCTCGTCGTTGCGCGCGGCGATCGCAAAGAAATCCTTGGCTATGCGCTTTCTTGGCACGTGGTCGATGAGTTGCATTTGCTCAACGTTGCCGTTGCCGCGCGTGCGCGCAGGCAAGGCATTGGTCGTGCGCTCATGGATGATCTGCTCGCGTACGGGCGTGGCCATGCCATCGGGCGCGTTCTGCTCGAAGTTCGCGTCAGCAACGCTGCGGCCATCGCGCTCTACACGTCGCTCGGATTCTCCCGTTTCAACGTACGCGAGCGCTATTACGACGATGGGGAAGACGCCGTGGAAATGAAGTGTGTTCTTGGCGGCTGCTAATGTTCTGCGGATGATGCGGGTTGCTGTCACTTCCTTTGCTCTTGCAGCACTTCTTGCGGCAGGCACGCTCGACGCGCAACCGGCCGCCGTGAACGACATTGCTTCGGGCGCGATCAAGGTTGAAGACACCGTGCTTCGTGCAGAGATCCTCGCTGCGCAGGGCAAGACGAAACAGGCCATCGTACTCCTCGAAAAAGTGAAGAACGCGGGCACGGGCGCTGCTGTACGGCGCGCGCGGCTCTTGCTTGGCGAGTATCTGATTCGTGTGGGGCGTCGCGCCGAGGCCAGTGCCCCCTTGCATGAAGTAATTGCAGATTACAACAATAATACGGTGACGTCGCAGGATGCCGAAGGTCTCGCGCAAGTCGGTCGCGCCGCGTTCTTATTGAGGAGCCCCAAAGACGCAAACCAGGCTTACAAGGAGAGCGAGCGCGCCGATCGCAAGCGAGTCGAAACCATGCTCTGGGCCGCCGAGCTATTCCTCGACAATTATGATCCGGGGCACGCGGAGGAGGAAGTAAGAGACGCCCTCGCCGTGGCTCCGAAGAACGCGGCCGCGCTCGTGATGATGGCGCGCGTGAAGCTCGAACAGTCGCTCGATTTCGACGCGGCCGAGAAACTCCTGCGCGAGGCTCTCGCCCTTCATCCCCGGCACAAGGGTGCACTCGCCGTTCGCGCGGGCCTTGCGTTACGCGACATGGACATCGACCGCGCGAACAAAGTCCTTGCCGAGGGCCTTGCGGTCGACCCAAACGACCTCGAACTTTTGAGTCTCAAAGCGGCGGCGCGCTTTCTCGACGACGACACACCGGGTTTCAATGCGGCGAAAAAAGAAGTCTTCGCAAACAACCCTGAATATTCCAGATTCTATGCCATCGTTGGCGAGTACGCAGAATGGGAACATCGTTACGACGACATCGTCGCGATGATGAAAGAAGCGACGAAGATCGATCCGGATGACGCCAAGGCCTGGGCGGCGCTCGGACTCACGCAGATGCGCAGCGGCGACGAAGTCGAAGGTCAGAAGAATATCGAGAAGGCATGGTCGAAGGACAAATTCAATGTTCGTGTTTACAACACGCTGAATCTTTATGAGAAGATCATTCCAAATCAATACGAGCTTGTCCGCGGCGGCATCTTCAAGATTCGTTATGCGAAGGACGAGCGCGCGGTGATGGAACGTTACGTGCCGCAAATGCTCGATGAAGCATGGGCGTCCATGAAGGCGCGCTACGGTTTTGTACCGACGGCACCCGTACAAATCGAGATGTACACCGCGCGGCAAGAATTCAGCGTGCGCACGAGCGGGCTGCCGAACATGGGCATTCAGGGAGTGTGCTTCGGTCGCGTCATCGCGGCGTTGAGCCCCAACGCCGAACCGTTCAACTGGGGAAACGTGCTCTGGCACGAGCTCGGTCACGTCTTCGCCATCCAGCTTTCGCAGAGCCGCGTGCCGCGCTGGTTTACCGAAGGCCTCAGCGAATACGAGACCATCGCGCGACGGCCCGAGTGGGCGCGCGAGCTCGATCCCGAGCTTTACAAGGCGATCACGACCGGCAAGCTTCCTTCCGCAGTCGAGATGAACCGCGCCTTCACGCACGCGGAAGATGCGAACGACGTCACGGTAGCGTATTACGCCGCGAGCCAAATGCTCGTTTGGACCGTCGAGAATTTCGGCATGGCGCGCGTGGTCCAAGCGCTCAAACTGTGGGGCCAGGGCAATAAAACGCCGGCCGTGATCAAGAGCGCCTTCGGTGTGACGCCGGAAGAGTACGACGCAGGCTACCGATCTTGGCAGCTTCAACGCTTGTCACGATACAAAACGCAATATTTTTTCATGCGCAAACTGCAGCCGCTCGACGAAAGCGAGAAAGCTGCAAAGGCGAGTCCGAACGATGCCTCGGCGCGTGTCGACTACGCGCTCTCGCTCGCGCACGCGAACAAGACCAAGGACGCGCAGAAGGAGCTCGCCGCGGCGCTCGCGATCGAGCCGAAGAACGCCGATGCTCACTTCGTCCTTTCGCGCCTCGCGCTCGACGACAAAGACTTCGAGACGGCGAAAAAGCACCTCGAGACGATGCGCGCGAATGGCAACGAGAGTTACGTCACTCATTCGATCTTGGCGGACATCGCCAGAGCGCAAAAGGACGATGCCGCGATGCGCTTCCATCTCGAGGCGGCGCACCGGCTCGATCCAACCCAGGCCGCGCCGCTCAGGGGACTCTACGATCTTGCGACGAAAGACCATCGTGAAAGTGACGCGCTCGACGCTCTTCGCAAGCTCGCTCTTCTCGAGCAGCACGACGCCAAGGTTTGGCGTGCGCTTTTGGGCGAGCTCGTTTCGCGCAAGCAATGGGATGAAGCTCGACGAGTTGGCGAAGGCGCCATCTTCGTGGACGTGATGGGGGGCAGCACGCACATGCTTTATGCGCGCGCGCTTGCCGCAATGAACGCGCACGACAAGGCCGCATGGGAGCTCGAGACGGCGCTTCTCTGCAACATGAAGCCAGCCGAGAAGGCATCGGCGCACGCGCTCCTCGCTCAGGAGCTCGTTTTGCTCGGGCGCGTGCCGGAGGCAAAGAAGCATCTCGACGAGGCGCGCTCCCTTGATCCCTAAAACGCGTTTGCTAACCTACTGCGCGCCGCGATGCCTTCGTTGGGCCCTGCGGTGCCTACGCACGTACCACAACGTACGCTTGCGCGGGCGCCTCGGGCCCGCCTTGGCCTCGCGTCGCTCGCGACGGTTATCAAACGCGTTTTACCGACGAAAAAACTGTGACTATTGCCAGCCCGTGGCTGCTTGGACAATCGGCGTCAGCTCTCGGGCCATGCGTTGATGCAGGAGCGCGTTGCCGTGCCCCTCGCAGCCCGTGGTTTCTTCCGGGGTTGTCTCGGCCGGCAAAAAGAGCTGGACGCGCGTGTCGCCGCTTGCCTTTTGTTGCTCAACGGCCGTCGAGATCCCCAAGAGCGCGCTGTCGCGGACGGGGTTTGGTTCGCCGTCGTCCGGTCCTGGGCCGACGATGGAGATGAATTGCGCTGTCGGGTAATGGCCGCGCAGCGTCTGGAGGAATGCGACGTACCCGGCAACGAAGTCTTCTTGCGTGGCGGGCCCGTTGTCTACGGGTTGACCCTCGGCGAAGTCGAGTCCGCCGATTCCGATGATGAGCACGTCGGGCGAATAATCTTTGAAGTCGAATATGGCATCTTCATCGATTGGATTGCTCAGCGGATAGATGAGGGGCATCGTCCAAGGGTCTGGCCGCCAAATGTTCTGCGTGATTCCTTTGCCTGAATACCCCGTTCCGTACACGTCGGCATTGAATGCGTCGCCGAGCAGAGCACCGAAAGAAATGTGGAAGTTTTCCCATGCTGCAGCCTGATTGGAGACGGGGCAATCGGGCCCGACTCCCTCGTCGCCAAAGCCGGTGAGCATGGAGTCGCCGATCATCTCGATGGCTCGCGTGCGCCGCACTGGTGGCGGTAAGAGCTTGCCGTCCGCGCCGAAGTCGAAGCCGTTGAATTGGGTGAAGCCTTCCTGGGCTTCGGTTCGTTTGTAAAGTTCGACGGTGTGCATCCCCGGACCGAGATTGCTCGCGAGCGAGATCGTCTGCTGTCCGACGACCATCACGAGCTTGGGTTGCCACACACCGTCGATCGCGTAGTCCCACTCGCTAGGCGTTCCGATCATCCAGTCTTCCACCATTTCCGTGAGCGAGACCGAGACTTCGCTGCCTTCGAAGTTTGCGATGATTCGACAGCCTGGCCAGCCGCAAATCGGAGCGTCGGGCACGCGCGTGTCGAAGCGGCCAATGTACTGAATGGCGGGTGGCCCGTCGGACACGCTGCCGTCCGTGTCTGGATTGGAAGGGTTGCTGCCGGAGTCCGGATCGGTCGCGGCGGGTTGGGAGGCATCGTCGTTGGAGTTGCTTCCACAGTTGCACACTACAAATAGTAGAGTCATTGCCATCGAAGCTTGAAGAAAGATTCGCTTCACGTCGTCCTCATTTCATGGATTCAATGAATGCCCACGTTCCCGCGTTGGAGGGGCCCCAGAGCTCGTGTGGCCAGCCGGGTAGGGCGCACCAAATGACGGGCCGCTGACATCCGGCGTACGAGACGCAGGGGCTCGGGTCGATGGGGGTGGTTTGGCTGGAGCACTTGTTGACGGTTGACCAGTGATTGGCCGCATCCACGCCTGCCGAGAAATCGATCGTCTGATCGGCGTCGCCATGGATGATCATGGCAGCGACCGGCTGGGTAGGACACAAGAAGAACTGCCCGCCGTCGTAGTCGGCAGGATTTTGTGAGGAGGGCCCTGCGCCCGAGTTGGCAATGATTCCGCGGAATGTGTTTCCGCGGTAGCAGCCGAGCATGTTGACGAAGGAGGCGCCGCGGCTGATCCCCCATGCGAAGACGCGTTTCGTATCGACACAAAGCTTGCTCTCGATGTCGGCGACAATGGCGTCGACGAGCGCGTAATCCGAATTGATGCCGTAAGGCGTGGAACAATCCCACGTCTGGTAAGGGCCATTCGGATAGACGAAGATGCCGTTGCCGCCTGATTCGTCTTCGAGCGACATCCAGCTTCGAATCTGGTCCCCCGTCATCCCGTCGCCGTGAAAGACGAGCGTGAGTGGGAGCCGCGTCTGCCCATCGTAGTTGTAGCCAATGTCGAGCACGTACGATTGCTGGGTGCCGGCGAAGTCGATCCACTGCGTGCCGAAGTAGCCCGTCCCCGAAGGCAGGTTGCATGGAACCGGTGCGCTGTCGGCATTCGACGCTGCGTCGGCAGATGCGTCTGCGGCGCCAGAATCTGACGATGTTGCCGGCGGATTCGTCTCGGTGGGGCCGTCCTCCGGTGGAGTCGTTGGCGTCGGCTCAGCCGGTGCAGTCGGAGATCCTCCCCCCGGCTCCACGGGCTCCTCGATGGGTGATTGCGTCGACGTGCTGCTACATGCCGCGAAGGCGGCGACGACGACGCATGAGACCAAGAACGATCGTAAGCGCATGACCACGCACATTCCGAATCGCATGCCAAGCGCACCCGTCGCAGGATATGCGGCGAGGAAGCGTGGCGGTCCGTGCGTCTTTGGATGCTTCCGATTTGGTAAAGCACACGCGCGAACGCGGAGGGCTTCTTCATCGGGAAGAAATCCGCTAGGAAGGCCGTTCTCGCGGGCGGCAAGCGCCGAAGATCATGAACATCAGTGCAAGTTCCACGCGCTTGTCGAACGGTGAAACCCGGTTTCAATCGCGCCTTTTTCTGGAGGTCGGATGTCTACGGACGTGATGATTTACGCGAACGGGCTGACGAAGCGATACGGATCGTTCCGTGCGCTCGACGACGTCAGCTTCGAGGTTCGCCGCGGCGAAATCGTCGGCTTCCTCGGTCCCAACGGGGCCGGAAAATCCACGACGATGCGCATTCTCACGTGCTTCATCGCGCCCACGTCGGGCGTCGCGAAAGTTCGCGGCCACGACGTGTTCGATGACACGCTCGCCGTTCGCTCGAGCCTTGGCTATCTCCCTCAGCGCGCGCCGCTGTACCTGGAGATGACGGTTTTCGAGTATCTGCGCTTCGCATCGCAGATGCGCAATCTCGACGGCGATTCGTTCAAGAAGCGCGCGCGGAACGTGGTCGAGATTTGCGGTCTTGCGCAGTCGCTCTCGAAGGAGATCCGGCAGCTATCGCATGGCTACCGCCAGCGCGTCGGCCTTGCACAGGCGCTCATCCACGATCCTCCGATCCTCATTCTCGACGAACCCACGAGCGATCTCGATCCGAACGAGAAGGCCGAATTTCTCAACTACCTCAAACAGATCGGTCGTGATCGCACGGTCTTGCTCTCCACGCACAACCTCAAAGAGGTCGAGAGCGCGTGCGCCCGCGCCATCATCGTGTCGCGCGGTCGCGTGGTTGCCGATGGCGCGCTCGACGAGATCCGCGCCAAGAGCGGTCGCGTCCACTACGTCGTCGCCGTGCAAGAGTCGCCGGGGAGTGCACCGTACCGCGGCAAAGGCGCGGCGCCGAAAGGGAGCGAGGTCGAGCAGGCCCTCACGAGTCTGCGCGGCGCGAAGAAAGTCGTGGAGCATCCCACGGACGAGCGCGCGCACGTGTTCGACGTCGCAGGCGAGGAGGGTGTGGATCTCAGGCCGGAGATCTTCCGCCTCGTCGCGGACAAGGGTTGGGTTCTCCTCGAGTTGCATCGCGATACGCAAACGCTCGAAGACGTTTTCCGCCAACTGACGATCGGCGATGAACGGCGCAACCGGCGGATTGGTCCCGTGTCCGCCGAGGGCAACGAGGATGAGGACGAGGACGACGAGGATGAAGAGGACGAGTGATGAGCACCGAGACCACTCTCGAGAAAGACGAAGAGAAGATGCCGCTCCACGCCTCCGCAGAAGAGTCGAGTGACGATCGTGAACAAGACGCTGAGCCCAGCGAGCGGAAAAGCTCGCGTCGCGACGCGAGCGAAGACGCGGGCTCGACGGAGAAGATCATTCTCGATCGACCTTCCTCTGCGAAAATGATCTGGACGGTGGCGAAGCGCGAGATCGCCTCGTACCTCCAGTCCCCCATCACGTACATCGTGATCTCGGTGAGCCTCGTCGTGCTCGGTCTTTGGTTCTTCCTCTACAAGGGAGGCTTCTGGCAGATCGATCGCGCGAGCACGACCCGCCTCGTCGAGAGCGTGCCTTACGGGCTCATGTTCTTGATCCCGCTCTTCACGATGCGCGCGCTCTCGGATGAAAAACGCGTCGGGACGATCGAGCTTCTCATCACGATGCCGGTCAAAGACAGCGAGGTCATCCTCGGCAAGTATTTGGGCTCGTTCGTGATGATTGTCATCGGTCTCGCGCTCGTCTGCCTTTACCCCATTGCGATGTTCACGCGGGCGCCGTTCTGGCACCTCGGTGAGCTCGATTGGAATCCATTCTGGGTCGGCATGCTCGGTCTCTGCTTCTTTTCCGCAGCGGGTACGGCGGTTGGCCTCATGTGGTCAAGCTTCACCGAGAGCCAGATTCTCTCGTTCTTCGCGACGCTCATCACGCTCGCGGTTCTGTACTTCATCGGTCAGGTCAGCATCGTGGAGTTGCTCCGGGGCTGGCCGGGTGATGCGGTCTCGTTCTTGAGCATGCAGACGAGGTTCGATCCGTTCGCGCGCGGCATCATCGATTCGCGAGCGATTATCTATTTCCTCTCGCTCACGGTGCTCTGTCTCATGGTCGCATTCCGCGCTCTCGAGAGCCGGAAGTGGACTTGAGACGCATTCGCTAGACGCACAAAAACCATTTTTTCAGGACTCCCCAGAGGCAAGCAAGCCATGGCGATGGAACGTAAGAAGAAGGCTTCGGCGGAAAGCGGTGTGCTTCTCCTCGTGGTCGCCGCGATCCTCATCGCGGTCAACGCACTCAGTTTCTTCATGTACTTCCGCAAGGACACGACCAAGACGGAGCGCTACACGCTCTCCGAGGGCAGCGGACGCCTCCTTCGCGGCATGAAAAATGACATGAAAGTGGAGGCCTATGTCACCAAGGGCCTGCCCAAACTCGACGCCTTCGTGCGCGATCTGCGCGATTTGCTCCAGCAGTACAAGGATGCGAGCAAAGGCAAGTTCGATTTCGCCATCATCGAAGCAAAGGACGAGGAGCAGAAGAAGAAGGCGAGAGAAGCCGGGCTCCAAGAAATCCAATTCGGGGAGGGGTCCGACACCGAAGACAAAGCCGAATTTGCCAAAGGCTTCATGGGCCTCGTGCTGAATTACGGCGCCGAGCGCGACACCATCAAAGTGCTCTCTCCCGACAACAATGTCGGCCTCGAATTCTGGATCACGAACAAGATTCGTGAAATCCGCGACAAGGGCGACAACATCAAACACAAGATCGGCCTTCTCACGGGCAATGACGAGATCAAGCTTTCTGCACCGGATTTGATACCGAACAATCAGGGGCAAAAGCCAACGCTTCAGGGCGTCATCTCGCAGTATTTCCCATTTTATCAATTCGTTGACGTCGATCTGAAGAACGGTGACGCCGAGGTGGATGATTCGCTCGACGGCCTCATCATCACGCAGCCCGGAAAAGACATCTCGGAGAAGGAACTTCGCCGCATCGACGCCTTCGTCATGAAGGGCAAAAGCCTCGCGGTCGTCGCAAGCGCCGTGAACGTGAAGGCAAGCGACGCGACCATGAACGGCACGCTGTCGACGCGCGGACTCGAGAAGCTTCTCGAGGGTTACGGCATCGAGCTTCGCAAAGACGTGCTGCTCGAGTTCGGCCGTCCGTTCCGCGTGAGCATGTTCACGCCGAGCGGGCCGCAGACGCTGCGCTTCCCGCCGGTGCTCGACGTGCATGACGATTTCCGTTTTACCGGCGACGAGCAACTGCTCGACACGAGTTTCGCTGCGTTTTTCCGTATCCCGGAGATCGGATTCCCGTTTTCGTCATCGCTCGTTCTTCACCGCGACAAGCAGCCGAATGTCCCACCGGAGAAATTCAAGGTCGTTGCGCGCACCACGCCCAAGACTCTGCGGGAAACGGGTGACACCGTCGATCTCAGGCCGCTTCGTCAGTGGCGCCCGAAAGGCGAATTCAACCAGTTTCCAATCGCTGTGACCATGGAAGGCAAGTTGAAGAGTGCTTTCCAGAGCGGCGACAAGATGGGTGTGGAGGCTCCGGCGGAGTCGGTGAACCCTGCACGCATTCTCGTCATCTCTTCATCGCAGTTCTTTGCGAATCCGTTCGCTCGTGCCGGCAACGCCCCGGACATGGGGGGTCAGATGGGCATGATGATGGGCGGCATGGGTGACGAGCTGCTCCAGCAGATCGCCGGCGCGTACGCCCAGCAGATCATCACGAACGTCATCCTCGTCACGAAGAACATGCTCGACTGGATCACGGGCGACGTGGATTTGCTTGCCGCTTCCGCGAAGATTCTTCAGGAGCCTGGCCTCGCCTACGGTGACGTATCGAAACCGAACTTCGATGACATGACGGAGGACCAGCTCAAGAAGGTGGACGACAACATGAAAAAGGAGCGCAAGAAGACCCAGTACTGGGTGGAGGGATCGCTCATTTTAGGTTTGCCGGCCCTCTTCGCTCTGTTCGGTGTGCTGCTCTGGCGCCGTCGTATTTCGGCGCGTGAGAACCTCATGCTCGCGTGATTGCCATCACGCTTCTTTCTCAGGAATCAGACCATGGAACGCTCCACGCAAATCTGGATTGGCGTCGTGATCCTCGCGGCGCTTGCAGGCGGTGTTTATTTCAAGTCGAAGGAAGACCAGAAAATCGGCACGTCACAAATGATGAGCGCCGAGCTTCCCGAGATGAAGGTGCCCGAGGACATCGACAAAATCAGCATTACGAATCTCGATAAGGGCGAGGTGGTGCTCGAGAAAAAGGGCGACACGTGGGAAATCACCAAGCCTATCCAAGCGCCTGCGAACCAGGCTCATGTCAAGTCGCTCGTCGACAACATGAAGGAGTTGAAGGCAAAGGACGTCATCACCATGGCTCCTTCCGAAGATCAGAAGAAGGAGTTTCAATTCGAACCGAACAAGGGCCTTCACGTCGTTGCCTACAAGGGCAGCGACAAGAAGCTGGATGCCACGTTCGGCAAGTCCGGCGCGCGCGGCCAGATGGCGATGGTGGAGGGCAAGACCGGCATTTTCGCGGTAGGCGGGTACGCTAGCTACCTCTATGCGCGCGACGTGAAGGGCTGGCGTGACGCCGAAATCTTCAAGTTCGATGATGCGAACGTGAATCAGTTCACCATCGACAACAAGAACGGCACACTCTCCTTTACCAAGGGTGAGAAGTGGGCCGGTACGGCGAAGGACAAGTCCATCGTCGATCTCGACGAGGACAGGGTGAAGGATGCCCTGCGCACGTTCAAGTCGCTCAATGCGGAAGATTTCGGTGACGGGAAAACCTCCGCGGATACCGGCCTCGACAGCCCCGAAGGCAAGATTGCGATCAATCTCAAAGACGGCGCGGGCAACTACGTATTGAAGGTTGGAAAAGTCTCGACCGGCAATTCGCACTACGCGCAGAAAGAGAACGATTCCACGATCTTCGTCATCGGTCAGCACGTCGCGGACTTCGTGCTTGCGGATGCATCGAAATTCCAGAAGTCAAAGGACGCTGGCGCGCCGGACGCGGGCAAACCCGGTCCGGCTCCGGCTTTGACAGTGACGCCAGCAGGTGGCGCGCGCGCCTATTAGCCCCGGCCGAGCGCAGCCAGAGCCTTGAGAACCCGCTCGTTTGTGGTGCTCTCATGCAGACATGTTGGATTACCGTGATGAGGAATGCACGTCCGAGAGCCGAAATAGAAGGAAAGCGGGCGCAGCAGCGAAGTCCGCGAATTGCGCGATGGATGACGTGGACGTGGTTGTGGGCGGCAATGACCTTTGGGCTGCCTGGATGTACCGATGACCGCCATCAAAAACACATCATGGAAATCGGTGTGCCCGCGCAAGCACGCGTCGTAACGCTTGGACAGGACTGCATACTCGTCGATGATAAATATACCCCAATACTATGCTTCAAGCTCGAGGTGATTCCTAATCCGGCGGCCAATGGTCAAGGCCCGACCGCTCCCTATACGGTGGAAGTGAAGCAGGGCGTGCCGGTGTACGCCACGGGGCGCGTTCAGCCGGGCGCAACGATATCTGTCCGGTACGATCCGGCGGATCCAAAGCAGGTCGCCATCGACTTCCAAGCGATGGGCTATAAGCTTTAGGCTTAGATCCCCATCACCTTGACGATGAGGCGCTTGTCGCGTTGCCCGTCGAATTCGGCGTAGAACACGCGCTGCCATGGGCCGAGGTCGAGCCGGCCTTTGGTGATGGGGACCGTGACCTCATGGTGCACGAGCAAGGACTTCAAATGCGCGTCGCCATTGTCTTCGCCCGTCCGATGATGTTTGTATTCTGCACGAAATGGCGCGAGCCCCTCGAGCCACTTCCAGATGTCTTCGTGCAGCCCTGACTCGTCGTCGTTCACGAAGACACCTGCCGTGATGTGCATGGCACTCACGAGCATGAAGCCTTCCTCGATGCCGCTTCGGCTGCGCACTTGTTCGAGCTGGGGTGTCAAGTGAACGAGGTCGCGGCGCTTGTTCGTGTGGAATGTGAAATATTCGGTATGAGCCTTCATTTCCTCGTTATACCGTGAGGCGTGCTCGTCGAACCCCCCAATTTCCCTTCGCGCACGACGCGCGCCGTCTCACGCGCTCTGGCTCGTTCGGCAAATCGGCTCTGGCCTTTCGTTCGGCTGCTGAACCGCACAATCGAAAGACCTACGAAAATGCCGGCGTGGGCACCTGCCCCGCTGATCAAGCGACGCGACCGCACGTTCCCGGGGCTTGGTTTCCCGCGTGAAACTGACTCGCTCTGCCCAGCGTGTGTGAAGGAGGCTCGCCAGGACGTTCTCCGCGGCACGCGCGATCTGCGCGAGCTGCTCGATGGCCGCCCGGGCGAGATTAAGGCACGGATCGTCGAGAAGAACGTCGACGGCGTCTCCTGCGTCGTCATGGAGAAGGAGTGTCCCGCGCACGGCCGCTTCGAAGACGTGATGTCGATCGATCCGGCTTTTTTGCGCAGGCTCGAGAAGCTCTATCCGGGCCGCGACTTTCTCTCCCCCGTCACGAAGTTGCGCGAGCACGGGAGTTCGAGCATCAAGTACGGGCGCGGCAGCGTTCTCACTGTGGATCTCACGAACCGCTGCAACATGATGTGCGACCCATGCTTCATGGATGCCAATCAAGTTGGTTACGTTCACGAGCTTGCATGGGAGGAGATCAAGGACATTCTCGACAATGCCATGACCGTCCAGCCGCGCCGCCAGATGAGCATTCAGTTCTCGGGTGGCGAGCCCACGCTGAGCCCGCATTTCTTTCGGGCGATTGAATACGCACGCGAGGTCGGATTTTTCGCCGTGCAGTGCGCAACCAACGGCATTGCGTTCGCGCAAGATCCCGAGTTCGCGAAGAAGGCCAAGACGGCGGGCCTCCGCATGGCGTACTTGCAATTCGATGGGATTGGCAATGAAGCGAATGCGCACCGCAAAGTCGGAAACCTTTTCGACGTGAAGGTTCGTGCCATCGAGAATCTATATCATGCAGGCATTGACGTCATCCTCGTTGTCACCGTGGTCAACGGCGTCAACGATCATCAGGTCGGCAAAATCGTCGACTTTGCAATCGAGAATGCCGACAAGGTCACGGTGGTGAGCTTTCAGCCCGTGAGTTTTACCGGTCGCGACGAAGACATCACGGACGAGATGCGTAAAGCGCAGCGTTATACGCTCTCGCACCTCGTACGCGATATCAAAGAACAGTGCGGTTTCTCCGAGCCCATGCGCGACTGGTTTCCGCTTTCGGCCATGGGGCCGTTCAGCGATTTGACCGACACGCTTCTCGGCGACCGTGCGGACTGGGGATCCATGAAGTGCGGGTGCCATCCGAATTGCGGTATCGGCACGATCTTCTTCGTTCACAAGAAGACAAAGAAGGCTGTACCGCTCACGGAGTTTTTGAATCTTGAAAAGCTGCTCTTGGACATTCAGGACATTACCGACGCCGCGCAGGGGCGCACCGTGACGTTCGCGGAGCTCGGCCTCGCACTTCTCAAGAACTTCGACGCGGACAAGGCCCCCGTCACGTTTCCAACGTTGCTCAAGCAGTTTCTCAGCCAGACGGGCGCGCGCGGAAAGAAGGTCGGTCAATTCGAGAGCGACGCAAACGAGTTCGAGTGGCGCGTGCTCTTCGTCGCTGGCATGTGGTTTCAGGATCTGTTCAATTACGATTTTCGCCGCACGGAGATGTGCATCATTCCTTATGGAACGCAAATGGGCGAAATCAGCTTTTGCGCGTACAACACGGGCATTGGTTTTCGCCAGATCATCGAGAAAATGAAGGCTACGGCCAGCGTTGCCGATTGGTACAGGAGGAATGGGCGTCACCCGGTCTACGCAAAAAATCAGGATATCGAGCTCCCCCCATCATCCGGAGTTGTTACGGCTCTGGTAGATCGCGTGGATAAGCGCGTGCACCTGCGCGTCGTTTGATATGCAACCAATCGGTTGCATTCTATGGGTGGGGTGTCACCGCATCCACGACGAGGGCGCCTCGGTCGACATGGACTCTCGCCACGTCTCCTCGGTGCAAGATGCCCTTCAAAATCATTTCCGCGATGGGCGCTTCGATGTGCCGTCCGATGGCGCGCCGCATGGGACGCGCGCCCATCTCGGCGTCGAAGCCGCCCGCGTCGAGCAGCGCGTCGATGGCGGCCGGATCCGCTTCGAGTTTCACGCCGTGGGATGTCTCGAGATCCGCGGCGAGGGAACGCAGAATACGTCGCGCGATCTCGGCGACGTCGTCGCGCCCGAGCGGAGCAAACGCGAGCACTTCATCGATCCGGTTATAGAGCTCCGGTGGCAGCGCGTGCCGCGCGGCCTCGGTCACGGCCGCGCGGTAGACATCGATCTCGCGCGCGCGGTACTCATCGCGGGCTGTTCGCGCGGTCGAGCCGAATCCGATGCGCCCGCGCGCGCTCGCTTTCGGCGTGAGGTCCGCGCCGATGTTCGAGGTGAGCAGGATCACGGTGTTCGTGAAGTCCACGGTTCGTCCGCGCCCGTCGGTGAGTCGCCCTTCGTCGAACACGCCGAGGAAGCTCTCGAGCACGTCGCGATGCGCCTTCTCGATCTCGTCGAGCAGCACGACTTGATAAGGCCTTCGCCGCACGGCTTCGGTGAGCTGCCCGCCTGCATCGTGACCCACGTAACCGGGTGGCGCTCCGACGAGGCGCGCGATGGCGTGCGGTTCGGCATACTCGGAGAGATCGAGTCTCGTCATCGCGCTGTCGGAATGAAATAGGCATTCGGCAATTGCTTTTGCAGTTTCGGTTTTGCCGACGCCCGTTGGGCCGAGGAGCAAGAATGTGCCGATGGGTCGCTTCGAACGGAAGCCCGAGGCGTTGCGGCGAAGCACGGTTGCAATGCGTTCGAGCGCGTGCGCGTGGCCAACGATGCGCGCGGCGAGCAACTGTTCGATGTGCAGGAGGCGCTCGGCATCGGTCTCGAGCAGGCGCTCCTCGGGCACGCCCGCGAGCTCGCTCACGACTTCGGCAACGTGGCGCGGTTCGATCTTGCTCTCCCCGCGTCGCTTTGCGCGCGCGCCTGCGAGGTCGAGGATCTGCACGGCCTTGTCGGGCAAGGCTTTGCCTGGCAAGTAGCGCACGCTCCACGCGATGGCCTTCGCGAGCGTCTCGTGTTCGTACGTGCACGCATGATGCTTTTCGAAGAGCGGCGTGATGCTCTGGATGGCAGAAAGGGCTTGCTCCGGCGACAGCTCCCCGATCTCGATGGGCGTAAAACAGCGAGACAGTCCCGGATCGGCGTCCACGACGCGCCGGTAGTCCTCTGCGGTGGTCGCGCCGATGCAGACGATCTCTCCGCGACCGAGCGCGAGCCGCAGCTCGCTCGCGGCTTCGTCGCCTGCGTCCTGACCGAGCAGAACGTGCATCTCGTCGATGAACAGAATCACGCGGCCCTTTGCGCGCACGACTTCGGTCTTGAGCTGGCCGATCTTTTCCGCCAGCGATCCGCGCACCGCCGTTCCCGCGAGCAGGGACGTGGGTTCAATGCCGATCACGATGCGATCTTCGAAGCAGGCCACGTCGACGCCTTTGGCGATACGTGATGCAAGACCGTGCACGATGCTCGTCTTGCCGACGCCGGGCGCGCCGACGAGGCACGCGTTGTTGGCGTGGCGTTTCGCGAGCACGTCGAGCGCGCGCTCAATCTCGGCGTCGCGGCCGACAACGGGATCGAGCTCGCCACGGGCGGCTGCGTCGGTCAGGTTCTGACCGAGCGCCGAGAGCATCGGGAACTGTTTTGGATCGAGAACGAAGCTCTTTTTCTGTGACGGTGCCTGCGGACCGCCTGCGCGCTTCTTGACCCTCGTCGGATGGGGCTTCGACGCCGACGCGGAGTGCAATGGGACGGGTGCGACCGGAGGACGTGATGCGGGCTTCGACACCGGCGCCGTGGGCATGATCCCACTTGCTCGTCGTTCACTCGTCGTCGAGGTCACGGTCCTCGAGAGCACGGTTCTTCGGGGAGGTGCGATCCCCATCGCGAGCTGCATGGTGACGATGCGCAGGCGCGTCACGTCGAGCCCGCACTGAACCATGGCTCTGTGAGCCGCCGTCCCTCCTTGCTGGCAGAGTGCAAAGAGCACGTGCACGGCACGCGCTTCGGTGCGTCCAGCGCCGCTTCTGCCCGCGAGCTCGCGCGCCTTCTGGAGCGTGCGAGCGAGTGCATCGGCGTCATCGTCGAGCGTTACGCGCGCCGCCTTCAACACGACGTCGACGTCGAGCCGGCGTTCCAAGAGGAGCTCCGCTGCCTCGTCGTGGCCACTCGCGATGGCCGCGAGAAGGTGCGTCGTGGTTGGCTTTTGACCTCGCTCTCTCGCAAAGTCCTCGGCCAGACGGCGGAGGGTCGCGAGGTCCGTCACGTCGCGCGTACAAAGCGCCTTCTGCATCGCGTCTGCCATCGCATGAGCATGTGCGTTGGGCCAAGAAATCTAGGCCTGTCCTCAGGGTGATACGAAGCGCACGGCTCTTCGCGTGGCTCCGGTCAGCGGCCAGCGGTAGGCGATGTCTTCAGCGATTCGTGCCCCTTCGACGGCGGGAGGCTCGCCCTGCGCGAGAAGCGCCCACGCCACCGGCGCGAGCTCGAGACCGAGCGGCACCCACGCTTCAGGCGCCAGCGTTGCGCGCGAGATCGCGACGTCCCAGTTGCGACGTCGCTTTGCCGCGACGAGCTCGCCGCGATCGCTCACGAGCTCGATGTCGAATCGCTCGAGCGTTCCGATGACGGTGCGAAGGAATGCGACGCGCTTACGTAGTGGCTCCACGAGCGTGAGTTTGAGATCGGGTCTCACGAGGGCGAGCGCGAGGCCCGGCGCGCCGGCCCCGCTTCCCACGTCGACGACGCGCGCCGACAGCGGGATGTATTTTGCAAGTAAAGCAGCGTCGGCGAGCATCAAGTCGTAGAGCTCGTCGTGCGAGCGCGCGGCTGTCAAATCGATGCGCGCGTTCCAGTGCGAGAGCAGTTCGAGCCAACGCCTCACGCCGTCTTGGTGTGCGGGTTGGATGCCCAATCGATTGCAATGTTGGCCGGTCATGACGTCGAGATCCCGCGGTCGTAACGTGGTGGCAGCGCCGAGAAAAAAAGGTATTTGTAAAACTCTATGCCTTTCGCAAGTTCTTCCACTGGTTCCACGAATTCCGCTGCGCCCGTCGACCCCGCGCCTCTCGCCGACCTCGTGCGCGATACGTTCGGTGCCGAGCTCCGCATGACGCCCATGCCTGGAGGGGCTTCCACGCGCCGTTATTTCCGGCTCGATTTACCCAAAGGACAGCGTGCCGTCGCCATGTTCCTACCTGAGGGCGGCAGCTCCGAGGAAGTGCACAAAGAACATGGCGGCCGCTGTCCGTTTCTCGACGTGCACGATCTGCTTTCTGCGCGCGGCATCGACGTTCCGGCCATCTTCGCGGAAGATGTGTGTCGCGGTTGGATCATCCTCGAAGATCTCGGCGATGACACGCTTGCGAATTGGCTCCTAAAACACCCGTCGGATAAACCTGCACTCTACACGAAAGCCGTGACCGATCTCGCCCATGCGCAAGCAGCGCTTGCAGTCATTCCCTCAACACCGGTCATGTTGCTCCGCAGGTTCGATTTCGATTTGCTGAGATGGGAAATCGAACATTTTCGTGAGTGGGGGCTCACGGCACGCGGCAAGTCGCTCGCCGCCGAGGACGTTGCTCGGTGGGGCCTCATCGCGGATCGGCTTGCGCAGCGCGTGGCCAATCTCCCGCGTTGCTTCGTGCATCGTGATTACCAATCTCGAAACCTCATGGTCGCGCGCGCCGGGGATGCAACCGATGAGTTGCGCCTCGTCTGGATTGACTTTCAGGATGCGCTTCTCGGACCGCGCGTTTATGACCTCGTGGCTTTGCTGAGTGACAGCTATCAAGAATTCGAACGGGCTTTCGTCGAAGCTCGCCTCTGTGAATATGCCGACGCTTCGGGTTTGCCTCCGTCCCGCCGGGCGGAGCTCCTTTACGAGTTCGATCTCGTCACCGTTCAGCGCAAGCTGAAAGACGCGGGGCGCTTCGTCTTTATCGACAGGCACAAGGGAAATCCGTCGTTTTTGAAATTCGTGACGCCGACCATTCGCAAGGTGCGTTCGGCCCTCGATCGGCTTGCATCGGAGGACGCCGATATGGCCGATCTCCGCCGTATCCTTCTTCGAGCCCTCGGCAACGAATTCGAAGCCACAGAACCATGAATCCCCGAAATCTTCGATCTGAATCCTTATCGTCGAAGATCGTTTCGATTCACGCCGAAGGGATATACCTTGCCGACAAGGACGAGAAGATTCCGTTATGGGCGGGCGCCATGCATTACTGGCGACATTCGCCCGAAGATTGGGGTGCATGCCTGGATGCCGTGAAGGCCATGGGCCTCAGGCTCGTCGACACCTACGTTCCCTGGGGCGTGCACGAGACGGCGCAAGATGCGTTCGACTTCGGACAGCGTGACGCACATCTCGACGTCGCGCGCTTCGTCCGCTTGGCGGCGGAACGCGAGCTCTACGTCATTGTGCGGCCGGGCCCGCATATCAATGCCGAACTCACGTTTTTTGGTTTGCCCGAGCGCATTGTCTGGAATCGCGATTGTCAGGCGCGGGCGCCGCGCAATCACCCCGTGATTCTGCCGATGGTCCCGAAAGCCTTTCCGGTGCCCAGCTACGCGAGCAACGTGTTTCACGATGAGGTGGCGCTCTGGTTCGACGCGTGCGGCAAAGTCCTTTCGCCGCTTCTGTATCCCCGCGGTCCTATCGTGATGATGCAGGTTGATAACGAAGGTGCACTTTATTTCCGAGATGGCCCGTATGATAGCGATTATCACCCGGATGCGATTGCCCTCTTTCGCAATTTTCTCCGCAGCAAATACGCGACCGTCGCGGAGCTGCGCGAGGCATGGGGGGAACCCAATGCGACGTTCCGGACGGTGTCGCCCCCGGTGCGCTTCGATGCAACAGAAAGCCGCGATCTTGCGCGCCATCTCGATTGGATGGAGTTCCACGAGCACCTGATTGTGCATGCGATGGGGCGCTTCGCGCAGTCGCTCGAGAATGCAGATTTGTCGTCCGTGCCCACGTACCATAACTTCCCGCCCGGCGAGTCGACGACACCGCTGAACGCGGAACGCTTCAAACAGGCCGTCGACTTTGTCGGCCTCGACTACTACCACGCGGCCAACCCGCGGCATCATAGGATGATCCTCCGGCGCACCACGGAGCTCGCCGTGCACTCGGAAGGTTTCTGCGTGCCTGCGTATGGGGCCGAGGTGGGTGCAGGCTTTTCGCCCATTTTTCCGCCGCTCGACGATAAGGATACGTTCTACACGCTCATGTGCGCGCTCGCGTACGGGCTTCGCGGCTTCAACCTGTACATGGCTGTCGACCGTGATCGCTGGGTGGGCGCACCCATCGACGTGCACGGCATTCCGCGAAGAGTCGCCGACGAATACCATGCGCTCCTCCATGCGCTCGCTCGCGTGAAATTCACCACGCTTTTTCGGCGTGCTCCCGTGCGCCTCGTCGTCCCTCGCGCGCTGCGCCGGCTTGCGCGTGCCACTCACGCCTTTGGTCCGGTGACGCCGTCGGCGTTCAATATTGCGGGTCTAGGGCTCATCGACAGTTGTCTCGAAGACGACTTCGGTCTGGGCAACGTCGCGCCCATCGCGGGGGAGTCATTGCTGCGCGCCTTCGAAGAAGCGCTGCTCACGCGAGGTATCCCCTTCGCATACGCCGGCGGTGAAGGTCTCGAAATGAGCATCGGTGATGCTTCGTGGATCGTGTGTGCAACCGCAGGAGGAATTGAGCAAGAGCTATTTGCTCAACTTCGAAAGGCGCAAAAGAACGGCATCGTGGTGACCATGGGTCCGAACGTGCCGAACCGCGATGGCAGCATGCGCAACCTCGACGTGCCGCACGACGTGCAGGGGTTTCACGTCGTTGCTCTCGAAGATCCCGCGGAGGCTGACTCGCTCGTTGCTCGGTGGGCGAAGGAACTCCATCTTCCGGCATATCCGGTCGACATTCCCGACGTTTATGTGGCAATCCACGAAGACGCCAAGGGAACACCGAAGATCGTGTTTGTGATGAATCCAACGGACAAGATCGTGACGGCAACGGTGGAGCTCGGCAACGCGGTCAATGCCCTCGAGGATCTCTTGCCGCGCGCACATATGGCGGCGCGGATCGAGCGGACGGAGCCGCATTCGCGCGCATTCGTCGTCGAAGTTCTTGCGCGCACGGTGCGAATGTTTTCGGTCACGTGACACGTCCTTGAATCCGGCGAACGCCGGCTCCATCATCATACTCATTTGTTCGTATCGATGAAGTCCTGCACGCCCCAGAATGACTTTCCGTCGGCACTGATCGAGAATCCGCAGGCGACTTTCGTGTACCTCGGATTGGCCATGTTGATGTAATGGCCATGCACCTCATACGGTTCGCCAGGCCCCTCATCCCACATGGCTTTGAGGCACGCTGGAAGACCTTGCTCGAGCGGGAGATAGTAAGGGTCACACTCGTTTTGCGCCCATGCAGATCCTTCCGTTGTATTGACGCATTCGTTGAACGCACCGTGGGGAGTATTGCTGGCCTGGTCACTCTTGGCCTGGTCGTCGGCACATGACTCCTTCTCCGTCCAGCGCTCGAGAGGCGCCAAACCGAGGGTTGCGCGGTATTGATTGATCGTGTCGACGCAGAGCTGCTGGATGGACACGGCACCCGCGTCTTGTTCAGGATTCGTATCTGCATCCTGCACGGGAGGATCGCTGGAATCGGCACTCGCATCCTTGCTCGCGCCCGAAGCGTCCAAGGGTGGTAGAGAAGTCGCGTCGAACGTCGAGCCATCGGCGATGTCCGTGCTGTTGGGGACTGATTCATCGCTTGATTCGTCATGCGAGGACGTTGCAGCGCAAGCGACGAACAGAAGAGAGAGCGTGAAACCACAAATGCCAATGGAGAGAGTCTTCATGAGCATCAGCCTACACGCTTGATTTCTTTACGTGCCGTCTATTTAGGCCATTTGATCGAATATAATTTTTCGATAGGACGGTATTGATTCGATTCGTATGTATCTTTCTGTTGCTTGTGTCACTGGAAGTCCTGCGCAGCCCAAAATGTCTTCCCGTCCGCGCTGATCGCGAATCCACAAGCGACTTTCGTGTATGTCGTATTGGTCATATTGATATAGTGGCCGTGCTGGGAATACGGTTCGCCAGGCCCCTCGTCCCACATCATCTTGAGGCACTGCAAAATACTCTGCTCGAGAGGCAGCGGCCAGCCGGGACACTCGTTTTGCGCCCCCGCACCCGGAAGGCAAGTCCCGTATGCACCATGGGCCTTTCCGGTGCCCATGTCGGCCGCAGCTTCCCCGTCAACACATGATTCGTTGTCCGTCCAGCGCATAAGCGGCCCCAAGCCAATCGTTGCACGGTACTGATTGATGGTGTCGACGCAGAGCTGCTGGACTGAACCGTCCCCAATAGTTATCGCCGCATCAACGTCGCTCATGGCACCGGCATCGCCGACGGTGCCTGTATCATCGGGCGACGACGAGGCATTGCATGCCCCGAATAGAATCGAAACTGCAAAGGCGTAATTTGCCACGGTGGTACGCATGCATCCACTCTACGCGTCCGTGGTTTCACCCGTCGATGATTACCAATAGAGTGCTTTTTTCCAGTCGTGGATATCCCAGGACGGGTGTAGGTCGATCTGACTACACTGCGTGTTCGACGTGCCGAGTTCGTCGCCGTCGCCGACCACGCTCACGTTTCGTTGACGTTGACCTGATCGTTGTCGGCGACGGCGACGTGAACGAAGGAAAGCGCCGCCAATCCGCGTTTGCCACCGAGTCCGCCGATACAGAGCAGGCCTTAGAGCGTGTTCGACAGCCTGCTGCGCGAATCGATTCGTCGGTTGGGCGCTGCGCTCCGTGCTCACTAGCCTCGATTCGCTCGCGACGGCTGCCCTACACGCTCTTCGCTATTTCAGCAGCCAGCCGAAGAGCAGATGCTTGCTTGTCTGGCCGGATACCACTGCAATTGAATCCACGAGCGGAATCTCTTTCGGACAGACTTCCACGCAGTTCTGCGCTTTGCCGCAATCCTGTACGCCGCCCTCACCCATGAGTGCCTCGAGGCGATCGACCGCGTGCATTTTCCCGCTGGGGTGCAGGTTGAAGAGGCGCACCTGGCTGATGGCGGAAGGTCCAATGAACTTCGAGCGGTCGTTGACCTGCGGGCACGCTTCAAGGCAGCACCCGCATGTCATGCAGCGCGAGAGCGGATAGGTCTCTTCCTGGTTCTCGGGCGACTGCCGCGGACCCGGGCCGAGCTCGTGCGAGCCATCGAGGTTGATCCACGCTTTGACCTTCTTCAGGTCGTCGAACATGCGCGAACGATCGACGATGAGATCACGCACGTGCGGGAACTTCGTCATGGGCGCGAGCGTGATGGGCTCGCCGTTCGGGCTAAGCTGATCGATCATCGCCGAGCACGACTGACGGACCCTGCCGTTGATGACCATGGTGCAGGCACCGCAGACCTCTTCGAGGCACGACGATTCCCACGCAACCGGCGTCACGGTCTTGCCGTCGACAGTGACCGGGTTTTTCTGAATCTCCATCAGCGCGCTGATGACATTCATTTGGGGCTGCCAGGCAACGTCGAATTCTTCCCAACGACCTGCGTCGTTCGGGCCGTCCTGGCGGAGGATCTTCAGGCGAATCGTGCGCTTCTCGGCCATGATCTTGCCTCATTTACTAGGGGCAACAGGCCCACGATGACAAGGTGTTTCGCGCCTCGGCGTGCAATTGTTCCTCAGAGGGTGTTTACCGGCAATGCTAGCGATCTCCACAAAGGCCGTAGGGGCGCAGCATGCTGCGCTCCTACTCGACCACTGCTGTCACGCTTCGCTTTCGAGTGGCGGTTCGTCGCCGTCGCCGTCCACGATCAGGTCAACGTCAACGACTACGAAAGACATTTCATGAGCGCTGGGCGCCAAGAGCCATCGGTTGTGCGCCATCTCGTTGACGGCAACGTGATCGTGGACGTGGTCTTTGACGGCGACGGCGACGTGAACGAATCGCACGTGTGATCATGCACTCGTCGGCGCCGTAACCCACTCGGAGGACGTCTTCATACGTCGCTGCACGCGTTCGCTCATCCATCGATCCCAGTCTCGGTTCGCTTCTTCTTGGTTTCGGTAGCGAAATACACCCTTCGGCGCGCCGCCTCCAAACCTCAATACGAGCGCGTCGAGCCCCGCGCGATCTCCTGTCCCGTGCTTTCGCTTCCCAACGACCCGCATGTATCAGCCTGCTTTTCCGGCCGTTTTGTCGTCGCTCTTCGCGGCCTTTGCCTCGGCGCTCGCCGCGCCTGCTTGCTCGTATTTGCGTGGACGCGGCTTGACGAGACTGATGTCGACCGTGTCCGTTGCGTGAATGGTCATGCCGAGCAAAGGATAGTCGAGCGAGCGAACGTACTTGACTTCGCTCTTCTTGCCTGCCTCGCCGTAGAAGGCCATCGTTGTTCGAAGCCAGTTTTCGTCGTCGCGATTCTTGAAGTCTGGCTTGAAGTGCGCACCGCGCGACTCGTCGCGGTTCTTCGCGCCCTGGGCAATGACGCGCGCGATGACGAGCATGTTTTTCAGGTGACGGACGAACTGCGCACCTTGATTGGCGTGTGGCCCCGTGTCCGTCACGCCGATGTTGTGCCAGCGCTCTTCGCACTCGTCGATCTTCGCGAGGACCTTCTCGAGCACGCTGTTGTGACGCTCGATGGTGCAGTCGCGCAGCATCGTCTTCGCGAGATCCTCGTGGATCCGATAGGCGTTCTCCGTGCCCGACATCTTGAGGATGCCGTCGTACTTCGCCTGCTCCGCCTTCTTCGCCGTCTCGAAGACCGTTGAATTCACGTCGAAGGAGCTTCGACTGAGATTATTCACGTACGAGGCAATGGCGGGGCCTGCCACCATGCCGCCGTAAATGCACGAGAGCAGGGAGTTCGCGCCGAGGCGGTTTGCGCCGTGATAGGCATATTCACACTCGCCAGCCGCGTAGAGCCCTTCGATGTTCGTTGCCTGATTGCGCGGTGAGCCGACGGTAAGCTTGCCGTCGGCGCTTTTGTCGAAATCGACCCACAGGCCGCCCATCGAGTAATGCACGCCGGGGAAGATGCGCATGGGGTTATTGTACGGATCTTCGTTTGCGAACTTCTCGTAGATCTCGAGAACGCCGGCGAGTTTCTTGTGGAGCAATTCCTGCGGAAGGTGCGTGACGTCGAGATATACCTCGAGTTCGTTCTTTCCACTCTTCGTGTTGAAGATGCCTTTGTTCTCATGAAAGCATTTGAGAAATAATTCGCGGCTCGCGATGTCGCGCGGGACGAGATTGCCGTAGCCCGGGTACTTGTCTTCAAGGAAGTATTCGCGCTCTTTTTCGGGAACGTCGCGGCCTCGGCGCTTCTCTTTCGGATCCTTCGGCACCCATACGCGGCCGCCCTCGCCGCGCACGCTCTCGCTGATGAGGCGAAGCTTGTCGGCTCCCGGAATGGATGTAGGATGCACCTGAATGAATTCGCCGTTCGCGTAACAGGCGCCCGCCTGGTATGCGGCGCTCGCGGCGGTGCCGGTGTTGATGACGCTGTTGGTCGACTTACCGAAGACGATCCCGGGGCCGCCCGTTGCGAGGCATACGGCCTCGCCCACGAACGCCTCGATCTTCATCGTCTTCGTGTCTTGCGCCACGATGCCGACGGTGCGGCCATTTTCGTCCCGCACGACATTCAAGAAGTCCCAGAATTCGAACTTGCGGACCATCTTCTCGCCGCGAATGACGACGCCTTTTTCGTTTTCGACGTCGACGGTTTCGTAGCGACGAACTTGCTCGTCCAGGGCGTAAAGGAGCTGCTGACCGGTGGTGGCGCCGGCAAAGGCCGTGCGGTGGAAGAGCGTGCCGCCGAATCTGCGGAAGTCGAGCAAACCCTCCGGCGTGCGGTTGAACGTGACGCCCATGCGGTCGAGCAGGTAGACGATGCCCGGTGCGGCGTGCGCCATGCCGTTGACCGGCGGCTGGTTCGCGAGGAAGTCGCCGCCGTAGACGGTCTCTTCCATGTGCACTTGCGGCGAGTCGCCTTCGCCCTTGGTGTTCACGCTCGCGTTGATGCCGCCCTGCGCGCAAACCGAGTGCGAGCGCTTGACGGGAACGAGCGAGAAGAGGTCGACGGGGACGCCGGCCTCACACAGCTTGATGACGGTCATGAGTCCGGCGAGACCTCCTCCGACGACGATGACGCGTCGAACCTTGCCGGACTCGGTAACGATGCTGCTCTTCTGTGCCATGGAGGTTTGCCTCGGAGCGATGGGGACAGCCTGCGTGAGCAGGTGACGTCGGCCTCAGGACCGCGCAACTCGGTTTTTGCCCGCTTCCGGCTCGAAAAACAAGAGAGAACGCGGAGGGTAAACCGAGTTCCCGTCCGGAAACGTCGCGAGCGACGCAAAGCTAGCGAGGCCGACCGAGGAATACTCGGAGTATTTTGAAGGAGGCCGAACGACGATTTGCGGCGCGCAGCAGTTTCCGGATGGGAACTAACCGAGGGCGTCGAGCATGGCCAGAAGGTTCGTGGCATTCGCCGCCATCTCGGCGGTTCCCATGAGAGCCGCGTCCTTAATCTCGAACGTATCGAGCATGTCTTCCGCGACGTCGGAGAGAAAACGGCTCGGCGTGCGAAGGACCGGCTTCCCTCGCGCAACCCTATGGTTGCATCGAAGCAGATAAAGTACCTCTTCCGCCCGCGTGATGCCCACATAAAAGAGGCGCCTCTCTTCCTCGATGTCCTGCACGGTGGCGTCGGTCGCTCTCGTCTCGAGCGTCCGCTTGTGCGGGATGAGTCCTTCTTCGCAGCCAAGGATGAAGACGCATTGGAACTCGAGCCCCTTGCTGCCGTGGAGCGTGGACAGCGTCACCACGTTGCCCGGATCTTCGTCGTCCTCATTCAACTGCAACGTGAGCGAGTGCAAAAACGCCATCAGCTCGCGCTCGGCGCTCGCGTCCTGTTTCATGGCTTCGACGCGCATTTCGCGGCGCAAGAGGACACCGAAGAAGCCCTCCACGTTTGCCCAGCGGCGAGCTGCTGCCGTCGCCGACGTGGAGGTTTGATCGATGTCTTTTCGGAGGCCGATGGCCTCGGAGAGCTCGCGCGCGACCGTGCTCGCGGCTGCGCGCTCGACGATGAGTCGCTTGCGCACGTTCGCAATGATTCGCTCGAGCGCCTGACAGCCGTCGCGTGCGGAGCCTGACATGCCGTCGATCGCGTCGATGCGCTCGATGGCTTGCCAGAGCGACCAGCCGCGCGCGAGGGCGGTTTGTGAGAGTCGCTCGATGCTCGTGTCGCCGATGCCGCGCGGCGGGTAATTGAGGATGCGCCGCAGGCTGATCTCGTCGGAACGGTTCAATGCAACCTTGAGATACGCGAGGACGTCTTTGACCTCTTTGCGTTCGAAGAATTGCTGGCCGCCGATCATTCGATACGGCACGCCCTGCTCGCGCAACGACTCCTCGACGAGCTTCGCTTGGCCGTTCGAGCGATAGAGGATGGCCACGTCTTTTGGCTTTCTCTGCTCGTCGTGGATCAGCCGGCGCACTTCGCGTGCAACGAACGCGGCCTCCGCCTCCGGCGACGGAGCGGTTCCGAGCCTGACCTTCTCTCCCCCCGGCTTGCTGGTAAAGAGCACCTTCTTGTATTTTGCATCGGTTCGCTTCGCGATGACCGCGTTGGCAACGGCGAGGATGGGCGCCGTCGAGCGGTAGTTCTGTTCGAGCTTGACGACCTTCGCGCCCGCGAATTGCTCTTCGAAATCGAGGATGTTGCGCGCGTCTGCGCCGCGCCACGCATAGATCGACTGGTCGTCGTCGCCGACGACGCAGATGTTCCGGTGGCGGCCGGCGAGCAGGCGCAGGACCTCGAGCTGCGCGCGGTTCGTGTCTTGGTACTCGTCGACCAAGACGTACATGAACTCTTTTTGCCAGCGATCGAGGATGTCTTGTCGCGATCTCCAGAGGCGCGCGACCTCGCACACGAGATCGTCGAAGTCGAAAGCCTTGAAGTTCTTGAGCGCCGCTTGGTAGCGCGGATAGACGATCTTCGCGATCTCGTCGTAGTCGTCGCCTTCGCGCACGACGTACTCTTCCGGCGACAAAAAAGCGTTCTTCGCGTTCGAGATGCGCGTGAGGATCGCCGCGGCATCGAGCTTTTTGCCCGCGTCGATGCGACTCATGATCTCCTTTACGGCCGAAATCGAATCGCCTTGATCGAAGATCGTGAAGGTCCCGCCGAGCGACTTGCGCTCGCGGCCGAGGACCATGAGACCGAAAGAATGGAACGTCGAGAGGACGACGCCGCGCTGGTCGCCGATCGCGCCGCGCCTTCGTCCGTTCGTGATTCGGACGCCGCCTTGCTCCTTGACGACGTGCGCGACGCGCTCTGCCATCTCGCCCGCGGCCTTGTTGGTGAACGTGAGCGCACAGATCATGTGGGCGGGGACACCGCGCGACAAGAGGCGCGCAATTCGATGTGTGATGACGCGAGTTTTGCCGGATCCGGCGCCGGCGAGCACGAGCACGGGGCCGTTCTGGTGCTCGATGGCCAACCTTTGCGCGTCATTCACTCCGCTCATTCGGGGGCGCGACTCTTAGCATCTGTCAGGCATCGAGAGCGTGTATCCTCCGCGGCCATGATCGTTGCGAGCCGCCTAGCCCAGATAATTCATGACGCGATTGCGGTAGAAGGCCGAGACCGCAGCGAAAAGGGCGCACGCCGTATCGCAGGACCGAGGCGTACTGTACGTACGCCGCAGGTCCGACAAAAGCCGTACGCCCTTTGC
>Ga0123357_10000057_pt1 | contig 90335 bp, 78 predicted proteins | sample TergutEmb28metaG_FD_89873 | JGI IMG/M metagenome (GOLD analysis project Ga0123357, IMG submission 89873) | Embiratermes neotenicus P4 segment gut microbial communities from Petit-Saut dam, French Guiana - Emb289 P4 | ecosystem: Host-associated > Arthropoda: Insects > Digestive system > Gut ...
CGTTTTTAGCCACTCTACGAACTTGTAGTAATCCGAGGTTGCTGGGACGTCGGAGAAAGTCGGCTTGGCGGGTGGGTTGAATGTTGGCTGGCCTGCCATTTTGTACAAGAAGACGGCGATCTGTTGACGGGTGATCGGATCGCCCGGACCGAAGGTTGTGGCCGACGTGCCCGACGTCACACCGGTGGCCGATAACCAACAGACAAATGGCGCGTAAACGCTGCTTGCCGGGACATCGGTGAAGCGAGAGCATGTCGGAAGTTCGCCATCTGCGTGAGCGTTTTGGAGTCCGAACAGAATCGACCCCAGGACGATGGCGGCGCCCGCCATCAATGCAACATATCTCCTCACAGCGTGTCCTTTCACCCAAATTTTCCCTGCGATGCAACACTGTGTTTCACATAACGCTAGCACTACGGCCCAACCGTCCTCAAGTGCTGTAGCCGGCTATTTCTGTAGGCATCAGGATCTGTGTCGGTGCGACGCCGGAGGTGAGTTTTCGCCCAGGCGCGAAAACGATCCTTCCGCCAACTTGAGCCGGCCTTGCGACGACCGGCTGCTCTGAACTCAGTGGGGTGCTTGGCAGGTTGTCAGCATGCTAACCTAGGTGTCGTGCTTCAAAACGTTGACCCGCACAGCAGGCACTCCGAAACGCCAGCAGACAGTCGAGATGAGGGAAAATGAGCGATGATTGGGCGGAGATTCGACATGTGAACCTGTCGGGCGAAATGTACGCTCGGCTTGTGTTCGGGGAAGATGACGCTGCTGAACAAAACTACCTACAGGTCAAACTGTTCGAGAGTGCTGATCATCCACGGCGACTTTTCTCCGCACCCAGTCTGCTTGATCCACGCTTCAGAGTCTTCGACAGACGACGCTCCTACATTTACATCGTAAGTCTTTGGGGGGACGTGCAGGTTCGCACCAGCGTTCTGAAGGAGCTTTCGACACTCAAACGGAAGCATCCAAATATCAAAATTGTGGGGTACTGGGCCGACCCGGCGTTCGACCTTGGAGTCTATGATGGCTGCGAATTCGATCTTCTCGTGCAATCGGTTGTTGAGCAAGCCGAGGCATGGGAAAAAAAGGGTGTCAGAACCGTTCATGTTCCGGTCGCATCGTTAGGTGCTGAAGCGAGTCACGAAATCACGCATGACGCATTCTCGATCGGGAATGCGACTGACCTCCGACTCGCCAGGGTTCTAAACAGCGAGCGACAATTCCACCTGCACGGTATTGATTGTTTCTGGTGTGTTGCAAGACCGGAAACGTTCGCATCGCAAGCACAGCGAATCACAGAGGTGCAGGCATATCGAGAATTTCCAGATCGCCTTTCCATGCCGCCGGAGGACACAGTTGACATGTGCTGTCACGTCAACGTTCTACTGAATATTTCACGGCTGCCGAATTCCTACCAAACTAATCCATCCTATTACGCGATCATGTTCAACAAAAAGCTCATTATCGACTCGGAGAAGATTCGGGAAAACACCTATTTCGACCCAAGGTACATGAAGATCGTAGACTTCTCCGACCCAGAATGGCTCACAGCGGAACTGGCCGAGTGGATGAAGACAGTCGAGCCAATCGACTACGGATACCGTGGAGAATGGGAACCTCGGGTCTTTTATCGGGCCATTCGAAGCATGCTGAAGGAAACCAAGCAATGAGTATTGAACGTGTACCGCAGGCAACGCCTCTGGAAGGTTTCAGAAGGTATCAAGCCGAATATGAGGACGCTGCGCTGGATGTGCTGCGTGGTGGCCATTACATCCTGGGGCCGCAAGTTGCGGCATTTGAACAGTCATTCGCCCAATACCTGGATCAGGGGGACGCCAACGGTACAGTGGTCGGAGTGGCGAGTGGACTTGATGCCCTTGTCATAGCTCTCCGTGCCCTTGGGATTGGGGCTGGTGACGAGGTAATCGTACCGGCCAACACGTACATCGCCAGCGTTATGGCAATAACCATGAATGGGGCCACCCCCGTTTTTGTTGAGCCCGATAAGTACTTCAACATTGACCCCCGCAAGCTTGAGTCCTGCATCACGGACAAGACGCGAGCAGTTATGGCTGTGCACCTTTTCGGCCAGGCTTGCCAAATGGATAAGATAGCGGGGGTCTGCCAATCCGTAGGCTTGCGCCTCGTCGAAGACTGCGCCCAAAGCCATGGGGCGCGCTTCAATGGTCAGATGACTGGAACCTTCGGTGACGCCGGGTGTTTCAGCTTTTACCCAACCAAGAATCTTGGCGCCTTTGGCGACGGCGGTGCTGTCTGGTGCAGAACACCTGAACTGGCGGCTCAGATTCGGGTCCTCAGGAACTACGGCAGTAGTACGCGGTACCATAACGATGTTGTTGGGTACAACTCGCGGCTGGACGAGCTCCAGTCTGCGTTGCTCCTTGTCAAGCTCCGGCATCTCAACGAGTTGACCGAGGAGCGAAGGACCATCGCTGACCGTTACAACGCGGAGATTGTTAATCCGCTGATTGCCAGACCAGAGTGCGCGGACGGGTGTGAGCATGTGTACCACCAGTACGTGATAAGAGTCGCCAACAAACAGATGCGACAGGAGCTTCAGGATCATTTGGGCTCGCGGGGGATTGACACACTGATTCATTATCCGATCCCGCCACATTTGGCCACGTGTTACAGATCCCTCGGACATAAGAGAGGCGATTTCCCGGTGACAGAGGATATGTCGGACACTATTCTCAGCGTGCCAGTTTTCAACGGAATGTCCAGCAGCCAGATATCCAGAGTGATTGAAGCTATCAACGAGTTCAAATGACGGTCAGACCTGGACCTCAATTTGCGGGTCGATAGTCACTCAACAGAGCAGGCCGGTCGGGTACTGGGTGCATTGGAGTCTTGGATAAGCCATGCGTTGCAGGAAAACGGCCATTTGGTCACGTGTGACGCTTGCTCCGGGGGAGTATGTTGTGGCTGAGGTGCCGGATGTGATGCCGGTTTGGCGTAGCCATTCGATGAAGGGGAAGTAGGGTGAGCTGGCTGGCACATCGGTGAAGGTGGGTTTTTTGGGTGGGGTGAACTGCGGGGAACCGGCTAGCTTGTTCAGGAACACGGCCATCTGTTCACGTGTGACGCTTGCTCCGGGGGAGTATGTTGTGGCTGAGGTGCCGGATGTGATGCCGGTGTGGCTTAGCCATTCAATGAAGGGGAAGTAGGGCGAGCTGGCTGGCACATCGGTGAAGGTCGGCTTTTTGGGTGGGGTGAACTGCGGGGAACCGGCTAGCTTGTACAGGAACACGGCCATCTGCTCACGAGTAACGTCCTTTGATGGGGAGTATGTTGTTGCGGACGTGCCGCTTGTCACACCAGTTGATGCCAGCCAGCAGACGTATGGGGCATAGGGGCTGTCGGTGGGCACATCGGTAAACGGGCAAGACGAGGGGACTTGCATGGGGATGACACTGCCAGCAGCCGACAAGCAGAGGGTGCCGCCTTGGAAGTCCTGGCATGCTCCGTTTCCATAGGCGTCGCCTCTCGGGAAGCCAAGAGTGCCTGTCGCGCCACCATTGGCGGTGTAGGCATCCATGATCACCCCGCACACCCCGTGCGCGCCAGTTGCGGAACTCCAAAATGCTGACCCGTGCTCGAATTGCTGAGTCAATCCGGTGCCGAGTTTCGTCTGCGCCGCTGTTGGGTTGCCCAGGCAAGACTCAGTGGCTCCCATGGCAACGTATGCGGGGTTGATTGGGTTGGCAACTGCGTAGGCCCCCAGGTTGGGACTGTAGTAGATGCCGCCGCTTTCGAATTGTTGTGCAAGCCCGTTGCTGGACGTCGTTACCTGGTTCGCAGCGGGGTAGCCGAGGGGGGACGTGGTTCCGCCCATGGCGGTGTATGCGGTGTTGATTGGGCCAAGGGTTGCGTAGGCTCCAAGATCAGATCGGTAGTAGATGCGACCGTTTTCGAATTGCTGCCATAACCCTTTGGCTGTTGCTCCCTGGTTGGCGGTGGGGTAGCCGAGCGGGGACGTGGTTCCGCCCATGGTTATGTATGCGGTGTTGATTGGGCCAAGGATTGCGAAGCCTCCAAGGTCAGATCGGTAGTAAATACGTCCATTTTGGAATTGCTGCCAGAGCCCAGCGGCGGTCGCCGCTTGGCTCGCAGTCGCAGGACCCAATGGCCCTGTGGGGCCGCCATTTGCTGTATAAACCGTCAGAATTGGTTCGACAACCGCGTATGTCGTCGGTGTCTGGGTGCTGCCGAACCAGTCGGTGAAGAAGCTGTAGAAGTTGGAATTGCCGTAGGCTCCACAGGCAACCACCGAGCCCGGCGGGTTGGCCAGAACTGCGGCATTTGGCTGGTAAGGCGTGTACCTGTACAGCGATGAGGTCGCGCGGTTGGCTATGTACAGGTTCGAGCCGCCGCAGCTTGCTGATGGGTTGTACTGCACATACACCGTCGTGTAGGCCGGGTAGTTCGACCAGCCACCGTCCAGCACCGTCCTGAACAGGTTGGCTGCGTTGCTCAACTGGTTCTTGAAGCCGTAGTACACAGAGTTGCACGCGGCGGTATCGGGGCAACCGTAACCGGTTGCTATCTTGTATTGGTTCGAGTTCGGCGAGGTGTCGGTTATCAGGCTCTGTTCCTTTTGCAGCAGAACAATCAGCACCTGGGGGTTGATCTGGTACTTCTGCGAAACGTCAAAGATGATCTGCGCCGCCGACTGCCCGTCAAACGTGGAGTTCCGCAGGCACAAGAACGTCCCATTCTTCGTCCCCGGCACACCGCCCGTGATCTGGTACGTTACCGAAGAGTTCGTGCTCAAGTACGCCGAAGACGCCGATGTCACCACCACGGGTATGCCACCACTGTTTCCGCTGGAAACCGGCTTGGTGCAGGCGTTCTTGCCGTCCAGGAAAGCCTGGATCTGCGCCACAGACATGCTGTTCGCGGCACCCATCACCGCATCAGACATGATGTTGCCGGCCTGGAAGCCGGCGAACGTCGCATGCGCCTGATTGAGGCCGGTGACGCCGACCACGCCGGTGATGCCCACAGCCAATGCCGTCAGTCCGGCCAGCCACGCGGGGCGGTGGATCCTGCGACGGAGCTTGTGCTGCGCGCAGTCGCAGTGCGCAGGATGACGTGGAAGGGGTTGCACGGCATAACGGGAAAGTGAGTCCTGCGGCGCATGGCGGGAATCGCTTGTCATCACTGAACCTTCCCCGAGATCGTGCCCGTCAGACCCCCGCTTGTTGCTGTGACGGTGAAGCTGTCGCCCATCTTGATCTGACCGAGCGGAATCTGGTTAATCTGACACGACGAGTTCGTGGCGTTGGACACGATCGGCACTGACGTGCTGTAGTTGCCCACCGTGATCTGACACTGCCCGTCATCCGAGACGATGTTGGTGATCGTGGCCACCACACGTACCACCTTGTACGGCGTGTCCATAATCATGCTGGCCGATATCGACAGGTCGCTTGGCGGCGGCAGAGTCACCGTCGAACGGTCGACCGTCTCCTGGCTGTTGGATGTATCTGACGCGGTGATCGGCGGTGGGGGCGGGGTATCACTGCCGTTGTTGTAGCCAGGCTCCATCGGGCTATCGCTCGGGGTTGCCCCGGCAGTCGTTGTGGGCGGCAGATCAAGAGGCGGTGTGGCGCATGCCGTCAAACCTACGGCCAAGGCAGCCAACAGCGCCGCCAAGACGCTGAGTCTGCGTGTGCGCCCGGAAGGGGAAGTTTCGCGATGCACAAAACCAGGATAGTCGAGCAAGCAAACTATATGGTCAACCTAAGGTTGGTGTCGCGGTTGAGGGTTCAGGTTGGCCGCGCGGGCCAGAAGCTCCGCCTGAGTGGGCATGCCGTAGGCGGCGGCTGTCGTGTCATGCAACTGGGTTACGGCGGCACGGACACGGTCGTTGAAAGGGCTGGGCATCTCGCCGGTGTGCGGCCACATCGGTGGGCCGAAAGCCAGATGCACGGGCGGGCGTCCACCCTTCCAGCGCTGGGCACTCGCCGGCCAGGCCGCCCACGTGCCCACCAGGGCAGCCGGCACAATCGGGACGACATGCGAGATCGCCAACGCCGCCGAACCAGGTTGGAAAGCGCTCATGGCGCCCGTCCTTGAACGCGTCCCCTCCGGGAAAATCAGCAACGGCACGCCCTCGGCCAACAACTGCCCCGCCAAACCGCGGCGGTGACGATCAGTCGCCGTCGTCTCCTGACTGGCTCGCTGCACCGGAAAAGCATTGAAAAACAGGGTCGGCGAAAGGGCCGTGTACCAATGCTTGAAGAAGAAATCGGCCGCTGCGCCCGTCGCCAAGCGGCTCGAAAGACGCTGCGGCATGCCGCCGAAAAGAATCGGCGTGTCAAGGTGCGAGCAGTGGTTCGACACCATGATGAAGGCCTGGTCAGTCGGCAGGGTTTCAAAATGCTCAAGGCCGTGAACCTCGACGCGCACCAAACTCCAGATGAACGGCTTCAGAGTCAACACCTGGACGCCCGAGCGGAACCCGCGGTTGATGGCGCTGGTGTAGCGGCTATTCGGTGACACGGTCGCCACCTTTCAAGCGGTTGGGGGAGTGACGCGACGACACCAGCATCTGCGACGCCTTCTCGGCAATCAACGCCGGGCCGTGCTGCGCAACCCAGATGGCGAACCGCCACTTCAAGCTGGGCACGCTCACCGACCGTCCAGCCAGGGCGTCCGCCAACCCCTCAGACGCAACCACGTCGGCGTCAACCCAGATGAACCCGGGAAGCCTGGGACGCCCCACCCCTGCCCGGTCATGGAAAGCCGTTTTCACCCAACCCGGGCACACCGCCGTCGCGGTGACGCCGCTGCCCCGTAGCTCCACAGCCAAGCTTTTCGTGTACGCGACCACCCAGGCTTTGATAGCCGAGTAATTGCCCACATTGATCCAGGCGGACGCGCTGGCCACGTTGATGATGTGGCCGGGCCTGCCGCGACGCACCATCGCCCGAGCCGCGACGTTGGACAGCTTCAGCACCGCCGTCACCATGATTGCCATGGCAGTCTCTTGCAGCGTCAGGTCGTCGTCCAGCAGCGAGGCGTGCAGCGCAATGCCGGCATTGTTGATGACGACATCACAAGGTTTCTCGTCCGTCTCAATGCGGGCCGCAACATGGGCGACAGCGTCAGGATCAGCCAGATCGGCCACAATCGTCTCAACGTCAATGGCGTAACCAGCCCTCAACTGGGCGGCCACCTCGCCAAGCTTTGTCTCGTCCCGGGCCACCAGCACCAGATCGGCGCTGTGCTCAGCCAGGGTGCGCGCAAATGCCAACCCGATACCCGAAGAGCCACCAGTCACCAATGCACGCATAACCACCAATCCTAGTGCATCCCCCTGGGCCGGGGACCCTAGTTTGCCAGCAGAGCCGCTGTCTGATTGGCCATCGACAGTTCCTCGTTCGTCGGCACCACCAGGACGGCAATAGCGCTATCAGGGGACGAGATGATGCGGGCCTCACGGCTTCGCTCGGCGTTTTTGGCCTCGTCGAGCTTGACGCCGAGGCACGCCAGCCGCGCGCAGATCATCGAACGCAAGCCCGCGGCGTTCTCGCCGATGCCGGCTGTGAACGTGATGGCTTGCGCGCCCCCAAGCAGCGCATGATAACCGGCGATGTACATCACCAGGCGGTGGGCGTAGACGTCCAAAGTCAGTTTGGCCTGCTCGTCCCCGGCGTCCGCGGCGTCGGTCACATCCCGCATGTCGGAGTGGCCCGTCATGCCCAACAGCCCGGACTGTTTGGTCAGAAGATTGTCGACTTCGGCGACGGACTGGCCCGTCTGCTGGCAGATGTAGGCAATGACGCTGGGGTCGATGTCGCCCGTCCTTGTGCCCATCACAAGACCCGGCAGGGGAGTGAAACCCATCGAGTTTTCGATGGCCACGCCATCATTGACAGCCGAAACCGACGAGCCGTTACCCAAGTGGCAGACGATCTGACGAAGCCCGGGCGTGCCGAGAACCTCGGCAACCTTGGCGCTGACGTAGCCATGGGACATGCCGTGGAACCCGTACTTGCGGATGCCCAACCGGTGAGCCAGCTCCGTCGGCAGGGCATAAGTGTAGGCCTCGGGGGGGATCGTTGCGAAAAACGCGGTGTCGAAAATGGCCACCTGAGGAACGCTAGGCAACACGGCCTGCGCGGCCTTGATGCCCTGGATAGCAGGCGGGTTGTGCAGTGGCGCCAGTGGTGACACCTCATCAATGGCGGCGATGATGGAGTCGTCAATCAAGGTCGGGGCGCGGAACCTCTCACCCCCGTGGACGACGCGGTGCGCCACGGCAACTGCCGCGTCGATGTCGGGGCCGTGCTTGTGGAACAGGTCGACGACGACGCCGAGGGTCGCGGAGTGATCGGGCAGCGCCGTCGTCACGGTGAAATCCTGCTCATCGATAGTGTGTGTGACAACGCCTTCAGCCTGCCCGATGCGTTCGGCCAGACCTTTGGCCAACACATCGCCGGTTTCGACGTTGATCATCTGGTATTTGACGGAGCTTGAACCGCAGTTCAGCACGAGAATAGGGCGAGAGTCTGACATGTGGACCTTCTTGGTCGAACGTGAACGGGACAACGTCAAGATTACAGCCTTGTACCTGGGCGAACCCCGTCAGGCCATCATTTTGCTGCTTGCCATGCCGCCGAAGGGTTCTCGGCGGCATGGCAAGATGTTGTTCAGCAGCCGACGCCCTTGGGGTATGCGGTGCAGTACAGGCGAAGATTCGACAACTGGTACATGAACACCGCCATCTGTGCGCGTGTCACACTATCGGTTGGGCTGTAGGTGGCGCCGCCTGCCGTGCCGCTGGTGATACCCTTCGCCTTCATCCACTCGATGAACTTGTAATACTGGCTGGTGGGCGGTACATCGGAAAACGACTGTTTCGTTGGGGGCGTATATGAAGGTGATCCCGACAACTGGTACATGAACACCGCCATCTGCTCGCGAGTCACAGGTTGCGTCGGGTTAAAGACAGTCGCACTAGCGCTGGTAATACCCTTCGCCCTCATCCACTCGATGAACTTGTAATACTGGCTACTGGCCGGTACATCGGTGAACGATGGTTTCGTTGGGGGCGTAAAGGCCGGCGCTCCGGCCAGTTGGTACATGAACACCGCCATCTGCTCGCGCTCCACGGGTTGCGCCGGCAAGTACCTGCCATCGGGGGTGCCGCTTGTCACCTTCTTGGCCGACATCCAGCAAATATACGGTGCGTAGACGTCGGGGCGCGGCACATCCGAAAAAGTGGTACAGGTCGACAGGACTTTGATGGTCGCCGTCGCCGATCGACCAGAGCCGTCCTTTGCCGTCGCCGTGATTGTGACTGTGCCAGCGTACTTGCCTGTCACCAGACCTGTGGAATCAACCACCGCAAGCGATGTGTCGGATGACGTCCAAGTCAGTGACTTGTTCGTCGCATATGTTGGGGCTATGGTCGCGGTCAACTGCAACTTGCCGGTGGCCCCAACGTTCGCCGCTGTCGGCGACATGGTGATGCCTGTCACCAACTGCGTCGCCGTCACTGCGGTCGATGTCTTCACCACGCTTGGGTAGCCAGATTTCGAACCAGTCACCCGAACCGTGATCTTATGGCCGGCATCATCCGGTGTCAGCTTGTATGTTGTGGCGGTTGCGCCAGAAATCGCTACGCCATCGCGAAGCCACTGGTACGCCAACGTGACCGGCGACGGCGTCCATGTGCCCGCGCTTGCCGTTAGCGTGGTCCCCACAGCCGCAGTGGCGGCGCTAGGTGAAACCGTGACCGACCCACTTATCTGATCCCAATGGGCGTACAGCGTCTGGTTTGCCGTGATCTTCACGGCTGTGGCCGCAGTAACTGCCGAGCCACCGCTCGCTGCGGTGAACCAGCCGAGGAAATGGTAGGGGGCAGGCCGTGACACCGTCGCGAGCGTCCCATACGTCGAGTCATAGGTGACGGACTTCGTGGTTGGGCTTGCGGTGCCTCCACCGTTCACATTGAACGTCACCGTGTACTTGTTCGCCGTCCACTGCGCGTAGAGCGTTGTGTTCGCCAGCAATGACACCACGCTTGCGCTCGTATACTTCGTGCCACCCGTTGTTGCCGTGAACCAACCGTTGAAGGTGTAGCCAGTTCGGGTCGGCGTTGGCAAGGTCCCGAAGGTGCTGCCATACGTTACCTTCAGGCTGGTCGGCGAAACCGACCCGCCATTCGGGTTAAGCGTAACTGTTGGTGTGGGCACTGGTGATGCCTCGGCAATGAGGTTCAGATTGCCGACGGTGCCAGCCGAGTAACTGCTGGCCACCGACACCATGTCAGTCCACGTGGAACCAGTTAGCAGGAAGCTTTGACCGGAATAAACGGTGGCGGCAGAAGACTGGTTAGCAGAATTGGTGAACCTCGTTTCGACTGGAGCGTAAGCCGTGCCCGACGCGATCTTCTCAGTCACAACGACTGAGAACTTCTCGCCCGCCGCCAACACGACTGGGGTATCGAACGTCACGGTCTGGTAGCCGGCATAGGTCGCTGACCCAGTTTTTGACAGTGCGCCAGACGCACCCACCGCAGCCATGGTTCCACCAGTCACTGGACCACTGGTTGGCTTTTTGTAGACGGACACCGAGTATGACGTATTGGGATCCATCGTCACAAACTGGACTGCTCGCAGGGCCTGGGCGGTCGATGTTGCGGTGAACACATTGGCGAACGAAACAGATGGAAGGTTTGTTGTGCCAAATCCGCCGCCGAACCACCCCAAGTCATCATATTCATACTGTATTGTCCAGTCAGTCGCCTTCAGGTTTGCCGTTGTCGACGGGGCACTCGATATCATGTTGAAAATGGCAAGGTCACTGACGCTCTTGTCGTAATACGAAAGATAGAAATACTGGGCGGTACTTCCCCATTGGTTTTTCACGAGAAATGCACCGGGTCCAGCAGGGGTGAGGTAGAAATTGCTGGCGGCATAATTGTCATCCCAACCGATCAAGGCAACCTCGTGGTTAGACTTCGATGACGGCGAGCTATATGAGTTGGTCGAACCGATAGTCCTGTAGTATGGCGACTTGCCCAGTTGCGATGCGTCAAAGGCGATCGTCGCGGTGCCGTAAGTGTACACAGCATTCTTGATCGCGGTCACATTGGCGGCCGAATGCGACCCTGAAGGGTTAGGGTCGGGCAGGAGCCACGCGTTGATCAGATGGTAAGCACTAGACGTGCCCTGCGCGACATTGCATGCGGGATTCGGTACTGATGACTGGGCAGCCAAGCTTGGGTACGGGCAAACTGATTCTTTTTGTGCCCCCCGCCAATGTGACCAGGCGGCGGCCGACAAAAGGGCATTGCCGCCCAGCTGGTACGGACTCTGAGACGACGATATGGGGTTAGCACCGGGTGTTGATGGGAAAGTGCCTGACGCGAACACCGCCTGCGTCAACTGAAGTGGTGACACCTGGTTGGCTGCGGTGTTTGGGTTGGGCGATATGACACCGTTGCGTACCAGACCAGCTTCGGCAGATGCCGACGCCGCGAAAGCCCAGCAGACGCCCCAGTACCCTTGGTCCCGCACCGAAGTGTTCACCCACGTCGGATGAGCGCTTCGCAGGTCATACGCGGCGGGAAGAGTAGCCGCGTTGTATTGGCCCGGCGCACCGCTGGTGTAATCGCCGTTGTTGATGGGGTCCATGTTGATCATTGGCGAAACGAACCCTAGGCCGTGGGTTTCAGACGAATCGGGCACCTCCGGTGTTGGAGACTCGGTCGGCGATGCAGACGGCGCGGGGGTGGGCTCGGACGACTCGCCTGAGGGGGATGTCGGCGTATCTGAGGGGGATGTCGGCGTGTCTGATGGTTCAGGATCGACCGACGGCGATGGGTCGTCCGACGGCGTGGTCGTCGGATCCGTCGGCGTCGGGTCATCTGACGGTGCCGCGGTCGGATCTGGAGTCGGCGTTTGATCCTGCGGCATCGTGGCCGTTGGGCCCGATGTGGGCGGATCAGTCGGATCGGCCTGGGCAGTTGGCGACATTGTCATCGTCAACGCAAAAACAGCCGCTAGGGCAACCAGTGCCTGAGGGATTCTAATCGGGTGTTTCACGGCAATCTCCGTTCTTTTGAGAATCGACATGTCTTCGTCGGCAATCGGGTTATCGGCCAAATGCGGCGTCCAGGGTTCGAAACTCTAACTGGCGTCCCCTGCCTGCCAATGTAGGAGTATCTTATGCCTAGCTTGCTCACAGCAGCCTGTAACTTGGGTACCGTACCCCAATCCTAGACCCATCAGACCACTGGATGACCATGCCGCTCGCTATGTGGACTCACTATGCTTGACTTCATGGATAGCCCGATTGACCCCACCCTTACCCCTGCTTGGGCGACGCTGCGCCGCCAGGCCGACGGATTCAGCCCTGACATGCGACGCTGGTTCGCTGACGACTCCGGGCGGGCCGCCCGTTTCACTTACCCGGCGGGTGACCTACTGGTTGATTTGTCCAAGAGTTTCATAACTGACGACATCAAATCGTCCCTTTTGGAACTGGCCAAGTCGGTAAACCTGGAGGCTCGTCGCGAGGCCATGTTTACCGGCCAACACATTAACGTCACCGAGGATCGCGCCGTTCTTCACACTGCTCTGCGCGCGCCAAAGACGGAATCGCTGGTCGTCGACGGGGTGGACGTCGTCACTCAGGTGCATGAGGTGCTCGACAAGATGTGCGCCTTCGCCAGCCGCGTCCGTGGCGGCGACTGGAAAGGTGTTGACGGACGCCCGATCAAGACGGTGGTGAACATCGGCATCGGCGGGTCGGACCTTGGGCCAGTCATGGTGTACGAGGCCCTCAAGCCCTATGTCACTGGACCAGAATGTCGGTTCGTGTCGAACATCGACCCCAACGACGCCTGGCAAAAAACCGACGGCCTCGACCCCGCCACCACGATGTTCATCGTCTCGTCCAAGACCTTCACAACAATCGAGACGATGACTAACGCGCGTCTCTGCCGGGCCTGGCTGATCGACGCGCTGGCGGCCAAGGGGTTGGTGGACGCTTCCGATGAGGCGCAGGTCAACGCGGCCATCGCCAAGCACTTCGTCGCCGTGTCGACGAACCTGAAAGGCGTGGCGGAATTCGGCATCGACCCCAACAACGCCTTCGGCTTCTGGGATTGGGTGGGTGGACGTTACTCGGTGCCGTCCGCCATCGGGCTGAGCGGGCTGCTGGCCGTCGGCGAGGACAACTGGCGGGCGTTCCTGGGTGGCATGCGCACCATGGACGAGCACTTCCGCAGCACACCCTTGGAGACCAACGTCCCCGCACTGATGGGCCTGCTGAACGTTTGGTACACGGACTTTCTGGGTGCCCAAAGCCATGCCGTCTTGCCATATCAGCAGAACCTTCACCGGTTTGCGGCCTACCTGCAACAGTTGACGATGGAATCCAACGGCAAGCGCGTCCGCTGGGACGGCAGCGATGTCACCTGCGGCACCGGCGAGGTGTTTTGGGGCGAGCCCGGCACTAACGGTCAGCACGCCTTCTACCAGTTGATCCACCAGGGCACACGCCTGATCCCGGCCGATTTCATCGCCGTCGCCAACCCGGCGCACCCGCTGGCGGACGGGACGACGGACGTCCATGCCCTGTACATGTCGAACTTTTTCGCCCAGACGGCCGCACTAGCCTTCGGCAAGACCGCCGACGAGGTGCGGGCCGAAGGTACACCCGAGGCCATCGTCCCGGCGCGGGTGTTCCCTGGCAACAAACCGACGGCGTCGATTTTGGCGCCCGAGTTGTCGCCAGCCGTCCTTGGGCAACTGATCGCCCTGTATGAGCACATCGTCTTCACGGAAGGCGTTGTCTGGGGCATCGACAGTTTTGACCAGTGGGGCGTCGAACTGGGCAAGAAACTGGCCTTGGAGATCGCCCCCGCCGTGACGGGCGACGAGACCGCGCTGGCTGCCCAAGACGCTTCCACGCAGTCGCTGATCAAGGCATACCGCGCGATGCGTCACTAAGCTTGAGGCTACAGGAGGCACAGTGAGCTACTTCACACACCCGCAGGGTATCTGCGAGAGCACCACAGTTGGGGACGGTACGCGCATCTGGGCGTTCGCCCACGTGCTGCCTGGTGCCCAGATTGGTCAAGACTGTAACATTTGCGATCACGTTTTCGTCGAGAATGATGTCGTCATCGGCAATCGCGTAACAGTTAAATGTGGCGTGCAGCTTTGGGATGGGCTTCGGGTCGGAGATGACGTGTTCATCGGGCCCAACGCGACCTTTGCCAATGACAAGTTCCCGCGGTCAAAGCAATATCCGGAGCATTTCGCCACGACCTCGATCGCTGACGGTGCGTCAATAGGGGCCGGGGCGGTGATCCTTCCAGGGGTTCGCATCGGCCGAAATGCCATGGTTGGTGCGGGCGCGGTGGTTACCAAAGACGTGCCGGCCAACGCCATCGTCATCGGCAATCCGGCAATGATCACGGGCTATGCAAACGCGCAGGCTCACCCAGGAATGATCAGCGCAATGCCGATCGACTCACAAGACCTGACATTGCCTGGGGGTGCCGAACTCGTGCCCATCCACAAGGCCGATGACTTGCGTGGGTCTCTGGCGGCGGTCGAGCTGGCAAAGGATCTACCATTCACCCCTGCGAGGTTCTTTGTCGTCTACAACGTGCCAAATGCTCGAGTCAGAGGTGAACATGCCCACCGAACCTGCCAACAAGTGCTGATTTGCCTTCACGGATCAGTCACCTGCCTCATAGACGATGGCCAACAACGGGCCTCTGTCGTATTGAATAGCCCGGGCAAAGGACTCTTCATGCCGGCCATGCTTTGGGGGGCGCAGTACCAATACACGACGGATGCGGTCCTAGGTGTGTTCGCGTCCGCACCGTACGACCACGCTGACTACATTCGCGACTACGAGGACTTCCTCGCCGCCATTGCGAGCTAGCTACGCACAACATGGATGCTCATCTGAACAGGACCAAGGGGCCCCGCGTTGCCTCCGACTCGGCCGCCGGGAGTCCGACGCAAGGTAGCGTCTACTTCCAGAACCTCGATGGGCTGCGTTTCATTGCCTTTTTGCTTGTGTTCATCCACCACATGCCCATCAAGTGGAACCCGGTGCTCGCCGTTGTGCATAACGACGGTTATGTGGGTGTTGAGCTCTTCTTCGTGATCAGTTCGTTTTTGTTGACGCACCTGCTGGTGATGGAGACCCGCAAGTCGCCCACCGGGACCATCTCTGTCAAGAACTTCTTCCTGCGGCGCGTGTTGCGGATCTGGCCGCTGTATTTCGGCTTCGTCCTTGCCATGGTTGTCAGAGGCGCAGTGCATGGCGGCGGCGTCGATTGGGCCCACGTGATCAGTCTTTCAACTTTCACGGAGAACTTGTGGACCGCACTCAAGGGGTATACCACATCGATTCCAGACGTGGCCCATCTGTGGACGATATCGCTCGAGGAACAGTACTATTTGATACTCCCGTTCGTGGTTCCAGTGTTGCTGAGGTTTAGCAAGCGAGTTCTTGCTGTGGGCGGCGCAGTTGTGATTGGCGTTTTCATGCTGAACCGGCTGATCGCGGTGATATTCTCGATGCCACATCCGTTCATATGGGTGCTCCCGATCCAAGGTGACGCATTTGTGCTGGGGACAATGCTTGGCTTGGGTGTTTTCGACAGCTTTTTGCAACGCGTGCCCACTTGGGCGAAGTTCGCAGCAGCAATTGCCTGCCTCGGGTACACCGTCTACCTGCCTTACATCGGCACTGGGGGATACCCGGACGTGATCAGGTATACCTTCTTGGCCGTCGGATTTCTCGCGTTGATGGTAGCGGTTCTGAACAGTCGCAACAAGGTAATCGACGCGGTATTCGGCAATCGCGCCGTAAGGTACTTGGGCAAGATATCGTATGGCCTGTATGTCTTTCATGAGTTGGCGATTTCAGTGGCAGTAGGCCACATCGAGCCAGCCCTGACCCGAGCGATGGGAAGTGATGGCTGGCTTTTTGGCAGTGTGTTTTTCCTCATTGTTTTTGCACTCACTCTGGCCGTTTCCGCATTGTCATACGAGGTCTATGAGAAGCGTTTCCTCAAACTCAAGCAGAGGTTCACAGCCATCACCTCCCGCCCGATCTAGGGGTCAGTTAGTCGGTCGAAGCGGCGGGAGCCGGACGAAAGTTGAGTCAATCGTCTAGGCTTTAGGCATGAGCAAACACCCGGCGCGACGCGTTGTGGTGTCTTTTTTGGTCGTGCTCGCCCTGCTGCTCTGCCTGGCGGTGGGCATACCGTCCTTTGTCGTGTGGCTGGAGTCCCACTCGCGCATGCACAGCATTGACGATGTGTCGGCCCGCGACGTCACCCTGGTGATGGGCGCCGCGATGGAGAGTGACAGGCCGTCCGCCTACCTGCAGAAGCGGCTCGACGTGGCGGCCGCGCTGTACGCGGCGGGCAAGACGAAAGTCATCATTGTCTCGGGCACCCGCGATGGCGGTTACTCCGAGCCCGACGGCATGAAGACGGCGCTAGTGGCGGCCGGCGTGCCGGCCAGCCAGATCGTGCCCGATTACCTCGGCAACGACACCTTCAGCTCCTGCGCACGGGCGCGCGACGTCTTCGGGGTGACGAGTTTGATCGTCGTTTCGCAGACCTATCATCTGCCGCGGGCCATAGCCAGTTGCCAGATGCAGGGCGTCGACGCGGTGGGCGTGGGGGACGACACCATAAACCATGACCTGCTGTATTGGGGTTACCGGGTGCGCGAACTGGCCGGCGAAATGAAACTGACCTATGACGTCGTGACTCACCGGAGTGTGCCCTACGAGGCGCCGAGCGATGCTGTGCAACAGGCGCTGGCAGGGTCATAGACGGCATAGATCCTGCGATTCCGCTTCGCTCCACGCAGGATGACGGGGAGGGAATTGCGCAGGATGACGCAAGGAGGAGCCTGCTTCAGGCAGGATGACGCAAAGAGGATCGCGCCTTGCCCCGTCGTTCTTCGGTTGACCACACCACGTCATCCTGCGCGAAGTCGCAGGATCCGCTCAGGCCAACGATCCCATCGGATCCCAAAGGGGCAAGACGATCGGGGCCTGGTCTAGGGCGGCCAGCAGATCGGCCGGCAGGTCGGATTTGCGGACGGCCAACTCGAAGACGTGCTCCGCGAACCAGGACTCGTTCATGGTGTCGAAGCCCTTGTCGGAGCGGTCGTCACCCCAGGAGTTCTCAACCCGGAACCGGCGCGGTTGGTCGTCCACAATATCCACACCGGTGAACAGCATGGCGTGCGTCATGGCCGACTCGCCAAGCGTCATGCGCTCGGCCTTGGTCATCGTCAAGTCGACGCCATAGACGGACTCGTAATCGAACAGGTTGGCGTCCCAAAACCCCGTGGTGCGGTCGAACTGTTTGACGACGTCGCAACCGAACCAGCACGCCCGTCCATCCTGTAACGAGGTGGCGACTAGGTGTTTCAGCACATCGGCTGGTGCATTCAGATAGGCGACGGGGCGTCCGCCAACGACATTGCCCAGATGATCCACCGTCAGCATCGCACCATACGGTGACGTCGGACGCGGATCATTGACGACGCAGACATAATCGTCCAGATCTGTGTCGATGACATGCTTGGCGAACTCCAGCGGGGTCATCTGGCCGCCGCGGTGGAAGTGCTTCTGCTTGTCGCGCCACTGCCACAAGAAGCTGGTCGGCGGCGTGCCCAGGTGAATGCAAAGCACTCGGTAAATGTCGGCCATAATGGCGGCGCGCAGCGGCTCTGGGTCTTGGCCATCGGCGATGGCCGCACGCAGGTCGCGGGTGCCGCGGCGCAGCAGCGTGTCGAGCATGCCCGTCATTAGCTTGGTGTTGGACGACGACTCGGTCTCCGGCATCGCGTATTGCGGCACGATGCCGTACTTGTCGACCAGGGATACGAACATGTCCCACTGGCCGCCGTCGGCCATGGTGTCGGTCAACAGGCAAGAGACGAGACGGTCATCAAGGGGACGGTCAGCCAGCTCGATCATCGAAGTCAACAGCCAGTTGGCCTTCTCAAGCTTGTCAAAGAAGTGCATGTAGGCCTGCGAGAATTCGAATGCCTCAAGGTCAAGCTCTTTGATGACGTGTGACCTGAGGAAGTTGAGCCCCGCGAACAACCAGCAGCGTCCCGACTTCTTCTGGTTGGCAACCTTCCAGGTGTCCAGTTGGATACTCATGGACGTGTCGATGGACGTTACGACCTCCCGGTCGAGCGCAATGTCGTCGATGCTGGTCTTGGTGACAGCATTCTGGGCGATACGGGCAGCCTTATCGCCAGAAAAGGCCGCACGCCAGGAGTCGATGGTGGAAATTTGCAGAGCAGTTGGTGCCGGCATGGTGGTGTTCCTCCTAATGGGTCCTTCCAGTCTATCCGGGAGCGCCGGCAAGTGCCGAAGAAGATGCTGGGAAGATATCTGGGAAAAGATTCGGTTGGGGTGTTATGAAACGCCATTCTCCACCGTCTTATGATCGGGAGACATTCGAAGTGTCTGTGCAAGGGCACCAAAGGGAGAGGGGGCCCTTGCACAGACCTTCACTGGTATTACGGCAAGATTCGCCCGTCGGTGGAAACTTCCGGGGGATTGATGGCACCTGCCAAAGGTTGGTGTGCTGTGACAGAAAGGGCAAGTCATTTCTGTCACAGCACACTAGTGCACTGTTTCAGAAATGGGTTGCTGTTAGGATCCCGCCGGCACGCCCGAACGTGAAGCCATTTAGTCACAACACACTAGGCTGGTTACATGGCAACAGACTCAGCGGACAGTGCAAGCAAAGGCTCATCCATCGGCAATTTCCTCAAAGCGATCCTGCTAGTGGCCTTGGCCATAGTGCTGCTTCGGCTACTCGGCGGCGTCATCTCATGGCTGTTCGGCGTTATCATCACCGCCGTCGTGATCGTCGTCCTAGGGGTGTTCATTTTCGGCGTCATCAACGCCTTCAAAAAGCGCTAACGCACTTGGAAGAACGCGGAATATGCGGCATCCATACTGGGTTGAGTGAGGTAGACTCAACTTCGATATTAGGAGAATGCGCATGAACATCGACCAATTGACGGCCCTCGGCCGTGACGCCGTCAGCGCGGCGGTGCGCTTGGCGCTGACGGCCGGTAACCCCGAGGCGCAACCCTCGCACCTGCTGCATGCCCTGTTGACACACCCCGACAACACCGTTGGCGCGCTGCTGCAAGCCGTCGGCGCTGACCCCAAGCAGATCGACGAGGCGGCTCAGCAGGCAATCAACAAGCTGCCGCGCTCGTCCGGGTCGTCCGTCGCCCAACCGCAACTGTCGGGCGCCTTCGCCCGGGTGCTGGCCGACGCCGAGACGCGGGCCGGGCAACTGGGCGACAAGTACGTTGCCACCGAGCACCTGCTGATCGCCCTGGCCGCCATCGATTCCGACGTTAGCAAGGCTCTGACAAGCGCCGGCGCGACGCCCGACGAGCTGTCCAAGGCGTTCAACGATGCTCGCGGCGACAAGCGAGTCACCACCCCGGAGGCCGAGGGCGGTGAGTCCGCGCTCGACAAATATTCCGTCGATCTGACAGCCAGCGCCCGTGACGGCAAGCTCGACCCCGTCATCGGACGGGACGCCGAAATTCGCCGCGTCGTCCAGGTGCTGAGCCGTCGCACCAAGAACAACCCGGTGCTGATCGGCGAACCCGGTGTCGGCAAGACGGCCGTCGTCGAAGGCTTGGCCCAACGTGTCGTCGCAGGCGACGTGCCCGACTCGCTGAAGGGCCGCCGCGTCGTCTCGCTGGACCTGGCGTCCATGGTGGCCGGCGCCAAATACCGCGGCGAATTCGAAGAGCGGCTGAAGGCCGTCTTGAACGAGATCAAAGCCGCCGAGGGCCAGGTCATCACGTTTATCGACGAGTTGCATACCGTCGTCGGTGCCGGGGCAAGCGAGGGCGCCATGGACGCGTCCAACATGCTCAAGCCCATGCTGGCCAGGGGTGAACTGCGCATGATCGGTGCCACCACCTTGGACGAGTACCGCGAGCGCATCGAAAAAGACCCGGCGTTGGAGCGTCGCTTCCAACAGGTGTTCGTCGGCGAACCGTCCGTCGAGGACACCGTCGCGATCCTGCGCGGGTTGCGCGAGCGCTACGAGGCTCACCACAAGGTTCGCATCACCGACGGCGCGCTGGTGGCCGCCGCCAACCTTTCAAACCGCTACATCACCAACCGGCAACTGCCCGACAAGGCGATCGACTTGATTGACGAGGCGGCCAGCCGTCTTCGCATGGAGATCGACTCGTCCCCAGAAGAGATCGACGTGCTGCGCCGCCAAGTCGACCGGCTGACGATGGAACAGTTCGCCATCTCGAAAGAGGAAGACGTGGCGGCGAAAGGCCGCCTGGGCGTGATCGACGCCGAACTGGCCGACGCGCAGGAAAAGCTGCGTGCCCTGGAGGCTCGATGGACATCCGAAAAAGCAGCCCTCAACGCCGTCGGCGCATTGAAGGAACAGATCGATGCCATGCGTACCCAGGCCGACCGGGCCCAGCGCGAGGGTGACTTCGCCCGGGCCTCGGAAATCCTGTACGGCGAGATCCCAAGCCTGGAGAAGCAGATGAACGAGGCCGCCGAAACCAAGCCGCCAGCCGACTCGATGGTCTCAGAGGAAGTCACCGCCACCGACATCGCTGAGGTCGTCAGCGCCTGGACGGGCATACCTGTCGGCAAAATGTTGGAGGGTGAAACCGAGAAGCTGCTTTCGATGGAGAGTCGCATCGGCCAGCGCCTGATCGGCCAGACCAAAGCCGTGCAGGCTGTCGCAGACGCGGTGCGGCGCAGCCGGGCCGGTATCTCCGACCCAAACCGGCCCACCGGGTCGTTCCTGTTCCTTGGGCCAACCGGCGTCGGCAAAACGGAGTTGGCCAAGGCACTGGCCGGGTTCCTGTTCGACGACGACACAGCCATGGTGCGCATCGACATGAGCGAGTACATGGAAAAGCACGCCGTGTCGCGCCTGGTCGGCGCACCCCCCGGCTACATCGGCTACGAAGAGGGCGGCCAGCTAACCGAGGCCGTCCGTCGGCGCCCCTACTGTGTGGTTTTGTTGGATGAGGTGGAAAAGGCCCACCCCGACGTGTTCAACATCCTGCTTCAGGTGCTGGACGACGGACGCCTGACCGACGGTCAGGGACGCACGGTCGATTTCCGAAACGTCATCTTGATCATGACGTCGAACCTGGGCTCCCAGTTCCTGGCAGACCAGAGCCTAAGCGCAGACGGCAAACGCGACGCCGTCATGGAGGTCGTGCGCACAGCCTTCCGTCCCGAGTTCCTGAATCGGCTGGACGAGATCGTCCTGTTCGACGCGTTGACCCCGGATGACCTAGCCCATATCGTCGGCATCTCGTTGGCCCGCCTGAACGCCCGGCTGGCTGATCGGCGCATCACCGTAGACGTCACCGACGCCGGCAAAGCGTGGTTGGCGGAAGCCGGCTACGACCCGGTATATGGTGCCCGCCCCCTGCGCCGTCTACTGCAAACCACCATTGAGGACCGCCTGGCCAAGGCGATACTCGCTGGCGAAGTCACGGACGGCGACAGCGTGAAGTTCGACATGAGCAACGGCGCGTTGACCATCGTGTGATTTTGGGCGGCTCGAAGTTGCAACAGGTCCTCCCGCCAAACCTCGTCTATTTGACCTCTCCAAGGAGGTTCGGTAGGGAAGACCACCCAGAAATGGCAAAGAAACAGGAGGTCTGACCTACCAGACTTCGAAATGGTCACGAGACAAGGGACATCTGGCGGGAAGACCTCCGCTCAGTCGCATATCGGCGCTCCTTCGCTGCGCTTGGACCGCTTATTAGCCGGCGGAATTCAACCTAGGGCGTGGGGTGGGGTTTTGCGTTGGCGCACATCGCACAAAGTGGACGGCTGCGGTCCGAGCGAAGCGATGGAGCGCCCGTATACGACTGCGAAGAACGCCGGAAGGCGCGAGAATGAGCGAAGCTCATGCGCCGACCAGAGTGGTGCGACAACACAAGAACCCCAGCCCACGACCGTGCATTGATGATCGGTCAGTGCGACAATTGACGCGTGACCGCCTCCGATTACCTTGTGCCAGACCCCTACAACGCAGGGGCTTGGCTGGTCACCAAGGACGGGGCCGATCAGTCTTGGCTTGATCCCGCGCACCCGACGCGGCTGGAGTTCGACTACATGCAGCGCATCGCCTGGCTGATCGACGCTTGGTCTCGCCAGTCGGGGCTTCCGGACGACGCGCGGCTGCGGGTCGTCCATGTTGGCGGTGCCGGCATGAGCTTGGCACGGTGGGTGGCAGCCACCCGGCCGCACAGCGCCCAGATCGTCTTGGAACCCGACACGGCCATCACCGCTGCCGTCCGCGAGTTTGCCCCACTGGGCATGCACAGCGGCATCAAGGTGCGCCCGTTGGACGGACGCACAGGTGTGTCCGCCATGCCTGACCGGTACGCCGATGTCGTCATTTTGGACGCCTTCGATCACCGCCAGGTGCCGGCGTCCCTTGTCAGCAAAGAGTTCATGGAAGACGCCCGGCGTGTGCTGGCGTCTGGGGGGCTGTTGGCCGTCAACCTGATCGACGCCCACCCCCACGATTGGTCGAAGCGGGTTGTTGCCACAATCAGCGCGGTCTTTGCCGCCACGGGTCTGCTGGCCGAACCGAGCGCGTTGAAAGCCCATCGCGTCACCAACCTGGTGATAGGCGCCAGCCAGTCGCCCCTGCCAGTTGAAGCCCTGACGCGCCGCGCGGCAGGGGCGTCCTTCCCGTGCACTTTCATGCATGACGACACCCTCAGCCGATGGACGGGCGGCGCCAAGCCCTTCACGGACGCCGACGCCACACCGTCCCCGCCGCGCGCAGTCAGCGAACTCAGCTGGTATGGATAACTGGCACGGGCAACTCGCGGGCGGTCCGGAATCGGAGAGTTGCCTCGCAGCACCGTTCGCTGTCGGCGCATGGGCTTCGCCCATTGTCGCGCCTCGGCTCTCTTATCTCAGTCGCATATCGGCGCTCCTGGCGGACCGCCGCGATCAGCTTTGTGAGAAATGCCGCGACGCAACTCTCCGATCCCGGACCTAAGTTGGCCGGTCTCGGCCGTAATATGGTCCATGTGACTGATCCGACCCCCAAGCGCTGGACCTTCCGTCTCGCCGTCGCCTTGGTGGCGGCCGTGTTGGCGGTCGCGGCGGCGCTCGGCTGGTGGTGGCTATGGGGGGCTGGTCTTCACACGGCCAGTCAGGCCGCCAACGAAAGCAACACCTACCTGAGCAGTTGCGAGTTGGACCCGGGCTTCAACGTGGGCGACCTCCACTCCGTCGACCCGGACGTCACAATCGGTGTGCTCACCATGCCGGGCTCGTCGACAACCTGGCCGATCAGGGTCGGCGTCTCCGACGCTGCGTTTGACGGCGGCGTCGGCTGGTACCAGGACACCGCCGCACCCGGCGAGGTCGGCAACATGGCTGTGGTGGGGCAACGGAAGGCCTCCGGAGGGGCCTTCGACAGCATCCTCAAGCTCAATACCGGTGACACCATCACCCTGCAAACCTGCGCCGCCACCTACACCTACACGCTGATGACATCACCGCGGGACCTGACCGTCCAAAGCGACGACGATTGGGTGCTTGGCGCGGTGCCCGGCGCGCCGAATCTCATGCCGACGGACGCCTGGTTGACGTTGATCGCCAACCAAGATGTACTGCCCTCACCCGACCGGGCCGTCGGGTTCGCCAAATTGACGGCCACGAGCCCGCGCTGATGGTATCGTGACGAGCGTGTCTGATTCAGATCTACCGTCAGAAGAAGCACCAACCTGGTGGCCTGACCCCATTGGCCCGGCCCGCGTGATCGTGCCGATCGTCGCCGCCAGCGCCAGGGATGCCCAAGACCAAGCCAGAACCATCGCCGACACCGATGCCGACATGGTCGAATGGCGGGCCGACTGCCTGGCAGAGCAGCCGAAGGTCGCGCGCGGGATGATGATGACGCGCCTACCCGAGACAGAACGCATAGTTGCCTTGGCGTCCATCCTGCGTGTTCTGGTGGCGCCCAAGCCGCTGATTTTCACCTGGCGCACCATCGCCGAAGGTGGGCACGGCTCGCCGATGGGCGACAGGAACTACGAGGCCGTCACCCAGGCCGTCATCAGGGCGCACGCCGCGCCGCTGGTCGACATCGAGGTCCGTCACCCGGCGTCCCTGCGACTCATCGCCGCCGCGCACGACTACAAGGTGCCGGTGATCGGCTCGTGGCACGACATCAACGGGACGCCGCCAGAGAGCGCCATAATCAGGACGCTCACCCTCATTGAAGAAGCCGGTGCAGACATCGTCAAACTAGCCGTGACAGCGCGTCGCGATAATGACGTGACGGTTCTGATGGATGCCACGGCAGAACGGGCTGACTACGCGATGGTTCCCCTGATAACCATGGCGATGGGCGAGAGAGGTCTTGTCAGCCGCGTGTTGGGGCACATTTTCGGGTCGGAGGCAACGTTCGCGACGGTGACCGGTTCGTCGGCGCCGGGGCAGCCGGAGCTGTCCGAGTTGCGACGCATGTGGGAGATGTCCGAGTAGCGGTCAAGATTGCGTGTTGACGCCATCAGCCCACCCGAGCCAGTGACGCTCGACGGCTGCCACGCTTTCATACAGGACGACACCAAGGACGGCCAGCGCGATGATGCCGGCAAACATGGCGGCGTAATCGAGGCGTCCCCACATCTGAACTATGAAATAGCCCAACCCGGACGATCCGGCGATCGACTCGGCCAGGAACAAGATCGCGATGGCAGTGGCAATGTTGATGCGCACGGCCGTGCACACCGCCGGCAAGCTGACCGGAAACACCAGAAACCAGGCCACCTGCCAAGGCGTCATGCCGAGCGCCAGCATGGCGTCGACAAAGTCCTTCCTGACGGCGCGGGCGGCGTCGCGGGTTGACACAATCGTCTGGAAGAAGATGACGATGGCGATCAGCACGATTTTCGGCGCGTTGCCCAGCCCCAGCAACACCAACAGCACCGGGACGAAGACGACCTTGGGTATGGGATACAGCAGAAAAACCACTGGTGCGGCGATGCGATCCAGTTTTGGAATTCGCCCCAAAGCCAGGCCGATCGGCAGGCCGAGCACCATGCCGATCGCGATGGACGCAATGATGACGGCCAAGGAGGCCAGCAGATGCGGGGCTATCGCGACGCGCCATGCCCACAAAGCTTGGACGGCGGCAGTGGCAGTCGGCAGGGCGGGGTTGTGAATCGCCAACGCGACGCCCTGCCAGACCACCAGAACGAAGACTGTGGCCAGCGTGTAGCTTAGGCCACGGTTCATGCCTGCCAGATCAAGTCCGTCGCCGTCAGCGGGGTCTTCAGGTAGCCTTTATCGGTCATCCAGGTCAACACATCGGTGACTTGCTGAGCCGGGGGAGCGCCAGCCGCCGGGTACTGGCGCACCTGATAGGTGGTGTCCAGCGGTGAGGGCAAGTTGGCATTGGCTGCCAGCAGGGCGCGCTGGGCGCTGGGGTCGGCGTTGATCACGTCAACGGCCTTGTCCCACTGTGCCAGCAGAGTTGTGATGGCGTCCGCGGCGCCGGGCTGGTCCAGCCACTTCTGGCTGACAGTGAACACCGTCGAGGTGTAACCACCCACCTGGTCGATTCCGAGCACCGGCACGGCGCCCTGGGCGACGGCCAACTGGAACAGCGTCCACGGCAGCGCCGCAGCCTTGATCTGGCCGGACGTCAACATCTGCAGGCGCACCGGCAGCGACTTGATCTCGGTGATCTTGATCTGGTCGGCTGGCACACCGGCGTCAGCCAGTGCCTTGTCGTAGATGAACTCCAGAATGGTCGGCGATGCGCAGCCCGTCTCGACCCCTGCCAGGTCGGCGGCCGTCGTGATGCCAGTGTTGGCACCCGCAACGACTCCAGCCGGAGCACCCTGCATGAGGGTGACGTAGCGCATTGGGGTGCCGCCGGCACTCAGCTGGGCGCCAACAACCATGTCCGTCATTATGGCGTCGATCTGGCCGGCTGTGACGGCGGCAATCTGGTCTTGGGCCGACTGGAACGTCGTGATCGTCACGTCAAGGCCGGCGGACTGCAGCATCCCTTGGTCCTGGGCTACCCACAACGGCAACAGATCGTCCGTCTGCAAGGTACCCACCCGCAGCGTCGGAGCGGCTGCCTCAGACGCGGTGGTAGGTGGGGGCGTCGATGACGAGCACCCCGTCAAGGTCAAAGCTCCCAGGGTGGCCAGGGCAAAAAGTGACAGCGCGGCGCGCTTCATGGGTTTCCTCTCGTCGGCAACAGACAATGACACAAGCTTAGGCGATCCATTCAAGCCAGTCACAGCTGGCCTTCATGGACCGCTCAGCTTTCGGGCGCAGGCTGATCGTCGGCGGTGGGGGTGACGGCACCAGCAATAATGTCCTCCAATGGCGCGACATCAGGCGTCTCGCCTTTCGGAATGCCCTTAAAGATAAAGGCTTCCCCCTCAGTTGCCGTCTCGCCCTCAGCGGGCACGTCAACCACCACAATTGAGCCGGGGACAAGTTCGCCATAAAGTATGCGTTCCGCCAGCGGGTCCTCGATATCGCGCTGAATGGCGCGACGAAGGGGCCGGGCACCCAGCACCGGGTCATAACCGCGCTTGGCGATCAGGGCCTTGGCGGCCGGGGTCAACTCAATACCCATGTCTTTGTCCGCCAGGCGCTGCTCCAACTGGCCGATCATGAGGTCGACGATGTTTTCGATATCGTCGGTGGTGAGCTGGTGGAAAACAATCACTTCGTCGACGCGGTTCAAGAACTCGGGGCGGAAGTGCTGCTTCAGTTCGTCAGTCACCTTGGCTTTCATGGTCTCATAGGTGGACGTCTCGTCGCCCGCCCGTGTGAACCCCAAATTGACCGACTTGGAGATGTCGCGGGTGCCGAGGTTGGTGGTCATCACGATAACGGTGTTCTTGAAATCGACGACACGGCCCTGCGCGTCCGTCAGGCGACCCTCATCGAGAATCTGCAAAAGCGAATTGAAGATGTCGGGGTGAGCCTTTTCAATCTCGTCGAAAAGCACAACAGAGAATGGCTTGCGGCGCACCTTTTCCGTCAACTGGCCACCCTCTTCATAGCCGACATAACCAGGCGGTGAACCGAACATTCTCGACGCCGTATGCTTTTCGGAATACTCGCTCATGTCCAAGGTGATGAGTGCGTCCTCGTCGCCGAACAAGAATTCGGTTAGAGCCTTCGTCAACTCCGTCTTGCCGACACCCGATGGGCCGGCGAAAATGAACGAGCCGCTGGGGCGCTTGGGGTCTTTGAGGCCAGCGCGCGTGCGGCGAATAGAGCGCGCCAGAGCTTTTACGGCATCCGTTTGGCCGATATAGCGTTTGCCGATTTCGGCCTCCATTTGAAGCAGACGGGCCGATTCCTCCTCGGTCAAGCGCGAAACCGGCACACCTGTGCTGGACGAAAGCACCTGGGCGATTTCTTCTTCCGTGATCACGGCCGGTGTGGTGTCTTCACCGTCATGCCAGGCCTTCTCCTGCTCGACCCGCTTTTCGCCGAGAATTCGTTCCTCATCGCGGAACTTGGCGGCAACCTCGAAATCCTGGGCGTCGATGGCGGCCTCTTTCTGGGCACGCACCGCGGCGATTTTCTCGTCGATTTCACGCAGGTCAGGTGGCGCCGTCATCTTGGAAATACGCATCCGGGCACCGGCCTCGTCGATCAGATCGATAGCCTTGTCCGGCAGGAAGCGATCCTGCACATAACGGTCGGCCAGGTTGGCGGCCGCCACCAGGGCCTCGTCAGTGATGGTGACGCGGTGGTGCGCCTCGTAACGGTCGCGCAGACCCTTGAGAATGTCGACAGTCAAAGCGATTGACGGCTGTTCAACCTGAATGGGCTGGAAACGACGCTCCAGGGCAGCGTCTTTCTCAATATGCTTGCGGTATTCATCAAGCGTTGTGGCGCCAATGGTTTGAAGCTCGCCGCGGGCCAGCATCGGTTTAAGAATGGACGACGCGTCGACAGCGCCTTCAGCGGCGCCGGCCCCGACAAGGGTGTGAATCTCGTCGATGAATAGCATGACGTCACCGCGGGTCTTGATTTCTTTAAGTACCTTCTTCAGGCGCTCCTCAAAATCGCCGCGATAACGCGAACCAGCAATCAAGGCGCCCAAATCGAGGGTGTAGATCTGCTTATCTCGCAGTGTCTCAGGTACATCGCCGCGGACGATGGCTTGCGCCAGACCCTCGACGACGGCGGTCTTGCCCACACCGGGCTGACCGATCAACACGGGATTGTTCTTGGTGCGACGGCTCAGCACCGTCATAACCCGTTCGATTTCTTTCTCGCGACCGATGACCGGATCAAGTTTGTTTTCGCGGGCAGCCTGCGTCAGGTTGCGCCCGAATTGGTCAAGCACAGAATTACCGGACGGGTTGGCACCCACCCGGCCACCAACACCGGCGCCGACCTCGACGGGTTCGGGGCCGCGAGCCTCGCCTTCCTGACCAGTGCCCTGCATCAACTGCATGACGGTGCTGCGCACCCGCCCCAAGTCGATACCAAGCTTGATCAGCACCTGGGCTGCCACGCCCTCACCTTCACGGCAAATTCCTAGCAAAACATGCTCGGTACCGATGTAGGAATGGTTCATTTGAAGAGCTTCGCGCAACGACAGCTCCAAAACCTTCTTCGCCCGCGGCGTGAAAGGGATGTGACCGGTTGGCGGGTTCTGGCCATGGCCGATGATCTCTTCGAGCTGCGTTCGCACCTTTTCCAGAGTGACACCCAACTGCTCCAGCGCCTGAGCCGCGACCCCTTCGCCCTCGTGAATCAGCCCAAGCAGAATGTGCTCGGTGCCGATGTAGTTGTGGTTCAGCAGTTTGGCTTCATCTTGGGCCAGCACGATGACCCGGCGGGCCCGGTCCGTAAATCGTTCAAACATGTCTCTTTTTTCTCCTCAGCGGCGACCAACCACCCATTCTACCCTGGGATGGCTCATCGCCACCCTGGGATGGCTTGTCGCCACCCTCGAACAACGCACAGCGAGCCGGGGATGTTCCCCGGCTCGCTGTAAGAGGTGTTTTCAGATGGCGGCTTTGATGGCAGCCTTGGCTGCCAAGAATTGCTCGACGAGTGCCGGTGCAATGCGCCCGCGATCGGCGACCTTGATGCCCTGCTCGGTGGCCCAGGCGCGGACCTCGGACGGGCTCGGGCCATTCTTCTTGGTCACGCGGCGATGCGGCTTGGCAGCGGCCTTGGTCTTGGCGGCAGCCTTGGCAGCTGGCTTTGCAGCAGCCTTCGGTGCGGCCTTGGCGGCGGGTGCAGCAGCGGCAGCAGGCACAGCCTTTTGACGACCACCATAGCGCTCGCGCCTGGCAAGCTTGGCCCAACGGTCAAAATCGGCCTTCATGCTGGCGGCATGGGCATCGTTCAGGTCAATGTGGTACTTGTACCCTGCCCAAGAAAAGGTGAACGTCTTGGTGGCGGGGGAGCCGTCGATATCGTCAACTTTGTGGACGACTGTCTTAATGGCCATGTATGAGACTCCTTAACTGGATATGTTGACGTTCGAATATCGTCGCAAACCAGTATATGATAATCGGCTTGCCACTACACCCGTTTATTTGTGTATTTGGTTTGTTTTTCCCGCAATTTGGCCAGAATGCGCCTCCATCACCAGATTGGTGACAATTTGGAGACCGGTTTTGTATCCGACGACGCCACCAAATCGGCGATCAGACCTTGCGGCAACCTTGCGCTTGGGGCGATCTCGGCCCAGGGTATCAAGACAAATGCCCTTTGCCAGGCCCGGGGGTGGGGTAGTGCCAACTCGTCGTCAGTGACCGTGACCTCGCCGAATGCGATGATATCGACATCGATGATGCGTGGTGCGTGCGGATAGGGGCGGGTGCGTCCCAGTGTGTGTTCAATGGACGCCGTTTGACGCAACAACTCGTGAGGCGTCAGTGTCGTCAACCCAATTACCACCAAGTTGTGATAATCGGGTTGGTGTTCGTCACCGACCTCGACTGGGGCCGTGCGGTAGATGCTGGAAAAGGCCATCAAATCGATGCCGGGTGTTTCCGCCAAGGCCTTCAATCCTTGACGCAGATTGTTGTCAAGATCACCCAAATTGGTGCCGAGACTCAGCACGAATTCGGTGGCCGGGCAGCTATCACGCCGCCTTTTTACCCGGCAGATCACGTCGTCGAAAGGCACTTTGAGCGGCGCATTTGGTTTGTGCACCGTGATGCACACGGACCGCAACGATGGGTGGTCCCGCAGAAGCTGGCCAGCGATGGTACCGGCCAGTGTCTCGATCAAATCGACAGGGTGGCCTTGAATGGCATCGGTGACAATGTTGGCAATTCGCGAATAATCGACGGTGGCTGGCAGTGCGTCGACAGACGGTTCCGGACGATTCAATGTGACATCAACGACGAATTCCTGGCCGTCCCGACGTTCATAATCCCTGACGCCATGAAAGCCGACGGCGCGTAGCCCATTAATGTCAATTCGCATTTTCACCTCTTTATTCGGCTCATCACGGCAATGGCCTGCTTATGGTCGGCGACCGTGTGCGTGCGAACCGCCCAAACGCCCTGGCTTGCACACCAGGTGGTAATAGCTATGTTCGACGTTTCAACAGCCCAGTCGGCATTGCTGCCGGCCTGTTGCACAAACCGTTTGTTGGACGCGCCGACAAGTACCCGGTGGGGAAGTGCGGTGAAGGCGTCAATATGGGTCAAGATATTCCAGTCATCTTGCAGGTCGCCGCCAAAACCCAGACCGGGATCCAAAATGATGTGTGCTGTTTCAATACCGGCGTCGATGCAGGCGTCGCGGCGCCAGAGCAAATCGTCCAGTGTGGCTCGCCAATCAGTGGCGGCCAGGCCGCGTCGCCAACTTTGGCAAACGTAATCGACGCCGGCCTGGGCGACAACATCAAGCATCGCGGCGTCACCGTCACCGCCGCTGACGTCATTGATGATTGTTGCCCCGGCCGATATCGCGGCATGGGCGACCGTGGCGTCACGGGTGTCTACAGATATCGGCACGCCGGCCGATTCCAGCCCGTGCAAGACGGGCAATAGTCGGCGTAATTGCTCATCGGTGGGCACCGGCTCGAAACCCGGTCTGGTTGATTCGGCACCGATATCCAGAATGTCGGCTCCGGCCGCCACAAGATCCAAACCATGATCGATGGCGGCAACTTGGTTGCTCCATTGGCCGCCGTCAAAGAACGAGTCAGGCGTCACGTTGATAATGCCCATCACCTTGGTGGGGTGCTCGGCCGCGTCAGGGGCATATGTCATCGCTGGCTGCCCATGATCAGGCTCATGGCCTCGGCGCGCGTCGCCGGGCTGCGCAACAGGCCGCGCACAGCGGAGGTGACGGTGTGAGACCCGGGCTTTTTGACCCCACGCATCGTCATGCAGAGGTGCTCGCAATCGACGACGACCAGCACGCCGCGGGCGCCCAGTTGTGTGGTCAAAGCGTCGGCTATCTGTGTTGTCAGACGTTCTTGCACCTGGGGACGTCGGGCATAGACGTCAACCAGACGCGCCAACTTGGACAAGCCGGTGATACGGCCGTTGGCGGGCGGAATGTAGGCCACATGAGCCACGCCCTCGAAAGGCAGAAGGTGATGCTCGCAAATCGAGTGGACGTCGATGTCGCGCACCAGCACCATCTCGTCATGGCTGGCATCAAAGGTGGTGGCGAGCACCTGTGTGGCGTCCTCGCGCAACCCCGCAAAAATCTCTTCGCAAGCCCGGGCGACGCGCGCCGGCGTGTCCGCCAGGCCATCGCGGTCGGGGTCCTCGCCGATGCCGATCAGGAACTCCCGCACGGCCGCCTGCACCCGCTGATGGTCGATTTGGCCGGCCTGGTTGGTATTGCTCATCTCGTCCTCGCTTAGCTGCATTCCAGTCAAGCCTACCGGTGTCTCCCGCTGAAGTGGGTTTGACCGGTATTGTTGGGTGATAATCGCAACAACTGGAGGTGGCTGTGGCCAGGATTCTGCTGGTGAGCCCGGCAAATCAGCGTGCCGGTGTGCCGCTGCCTGCCCTGGACATGCTGCCGCACGAGGTGGTTCCGGTTCGCGGCGCCGATGCTGCGCTCAGTCACCCGGGTGTGGCCGATCTTGTCGTGGTGGACGGCCGCGCCGACCTGGTGCAGGCCCGCACCACCTGTCAGCTTTTGGTGACGGCCAGCCAAAACAGGGTCCTGCTGATCGTCCCGGTGGCGTCGCTGCCGGTGCTGACAAGTGGCTGGGGCATTGACGATTTCGTCGTCGACACCGTCACAGCCGCCGAGATGGACGCCCGCGTGCGCCTGCTGATCGAGTCGACCCCCGAATCGTCGGCCCTCGTGGCTGGCCCGCTGACAATCGACGACGCCAGCTACACGGCCACCGCCTACGGAAACTCGATCGACCTGACATACACCGAGTTCGAACTGCTGAAGTACATGGTGAGCCACGAGGGAAGGGTGTTGACCCGCGAGCAGTTGTTGTCGGACGTGTGGGGCTACGACTATTTTGGCGGTACGCGCACCGTCGATGTACATATCAGGCGACTGCGGGCCAAGCTGGGCCCCCGCTTGGAACACTGTATCCAGACTGTGCGTAACGTGGGATACCGCTTTAGCCCCGTCCGAACACCTGACGGCACGAAAGAGAACGAGTAGCCTTGTTTGGGGAGGTGAATGACCACTGTCCCCGATTGACAATCGTCCCCATGATGAAGGAGATCATGCACATGGATGCAGTGCCCGATGAGGTGACACCGGCGGTGCCGGTGCGTACGACGCCTGATCTGCCGGCAAGGCCACCACAGCCGGTGGCGGTGCCGCAGGACGACGACGCACCCCTGCCGGTTGACCGCTACGGCGACCGCGAACTCGGTTGGCTGGCGTTCAACAACCGTGTGCTCGACCTGGCCAAAGACCAGGCGCGCGTGCCTTTGTTGGAACGAGCCCGCTTCATGGCTATCTTCAGTTCGAATCTGGACGAGTTCTTCATGGTGCGGGTGGCTGGCCTCAAGCGTCGCATCGACGCCGGGGTGGCTGTGCCGTCGACCAATGGCATGGGGCCGCGCGAACTGCACGCCGCCATCCTGACCCGTACCCACGAGTTGGTCGACGATCTGCAGGACGTGTACTTCAACCAGGTGGCGCCCGAGTTGGCTGCCAACGGCATTCAGGTGGTGGATTGCGCTGACCTTGACGGGGACGAGCGCGAGCGCATGAATCTGCTGTTCGCCGACCGGATTTTCCCCGTCCTGACGCCGCTGACGGTCGACCCGTCCCACCCGTTCCCCTACATTTCGGGGCTCAGCCTGAACATCGCGGTGCTGCTGCGCAACCCGTCCACCGGGGCCCGGCAGTTCGCGCGAATCAAAGTGCCCACGATCCTGGATCGTTTCATACCGATCGGCGGCGGACGTTTCGTGCCGCTGGAATCGGTGATGATTCATCACCTCGACAAGGTGTTCACCGGAATGCAGATTCTGCAGCACACCACATTCCGGGTGACACGCAACGAGGACATCGAGGTCGAGGAAGACGACGCCGAGAACCTGCTGTATGCCTTGGAGACGGAACTGCTGCGCCGCCGAACGGGACGTCCCCCGGTGCGCCTGGAGGTCGAGAAAGACATCGACGACGAGATGCTCGAAATGCTGGTGCGCCAGCTAAACGTCACCGAGCGCGAGGTTTTCCGGCTGCCTGCCCCGCTCGATTTGACGGCCCTGTTCTCGATCGCCGACATCGACCGTGAAGACCTCAAATACCCCAACTTCTTGCCCAAGACACACCCGCACCTGGCCGAGGTGGAAACCGCCCGGTCGGCCGACGTTTTTGCGGCCATGCGCAAGAGGGACGTCCTGCTGCACCACCCTTACGATTCTTTCGCCACCAGCGTCCAGAGGCTTGTCGAGCAGGCCGCTGCAGACCCGAAGGTGCTGGCCATCAAGTTGACGCTGTACCGCACCAGCGGCGATTCGCCGATCGTCGACGCTTTGATCGAGGCTGCCAAGGCCGGCAAGCAGGTGCTGGCCGTGGTCGAAATCAAGGCCCGGTTCGACGAGGAGGCCAACATTGCGTGGGCCCGCAAGCTGGAAAAGTACGGCGTTCACGTGGTCTACGGCATGGTGGGTTTGAAGACGCACTGCAAGCTCATCCTGATTGTGCGCGACGAGGCAGAGGGCCTGCGCCGCTACGCCCACGTCGGCACCGGAAACTACAACCCAAAGACGGCCCGCCTGTACGAGGATATGGGCCTGCTGACGGCCAACCCGATAATTACCGACGATGTGTCGCGGCTGTTCAACCATCTTTCGGGCATGAGCCACGAGTCGAATTACCGCCGCCTGATGGTTGCCCCGGCCGGGGTGCGTGTCGGTCTGTTGGAGAGCATCGAGCGGGAGATCGAAAACCACCGCGCCGGGCTGCCTGCCCGTGTTCGCATGAAGGTCAACTCGATTGTTGACGAGGCCATCATCGACGCGCTTTACCGAGCAAGCCAGGCGGGTGTCCAGGTGCAGTTGTGGGTGCGTGGAACCTGCACGATCAGGCCAGGCGTGCCGGGCTTGAGCGACAACATTGAGATCATTTCGATCCTCGGGCGTTTCCTGGAACACTCGCGCCTGTATTGGTTTGAGAATGCCGGAAAGCCGGCGGTCGGCATCGGGTCGGCCGACATGATGCACCGGAATCTTGACCGCCGCGTCGAGGTGATTGTTGGCATCACGCACGCCGCGCACATCGCCGAGATCGGTGACCTGTTCGATATCGCGTTCGACCCGGGAACCGTCACCTGGCGGCTGCACGACCTTGAATGGTCGCCGCGCACACTCGATCAGGACGGTAGGCCGCTGCGTGACATGCAGGAGTATTTGATCAACGCCATGGCCGGACGTCGCCGCTGATGGCCGCCGTAGTGGGGCGTCCAGTCGTCAGGGCAGCAGGGTTGGTGGTGTGGCGCCAAGGCGCCAGCGGTACCGAGGTGTTGACGGTGCATCGTCCCGCCTGGCAGGACTGGGTGCTGCCTAAAGGTCACATCGACGAGGGTGAGCTGCCACCCGTGACGGCCTGCCGCGAGTTCACTGAGGAAAGCGGGTATCGAGGCGTGGCGGCCCGCCCGGTGGCCGTCATGGATTACCCGGTGAAGAACACCACCAAGCGGGTGCATTGGTGGGTCGGGCGCTTGATCGGTTCGTCTAGTCGGCCGCCGGCCGATCCGCGCGAAATCGATGCCGTGGTGTGGCGTCCGGTGGCTGACGCGTTGGCGGTGCTGACCTACGCGGACGAGCGCCAAGTGTTGACGAAAGCCCTCGCCCTGGGCTCCAGCCGCACATTGGTGATCGTTCGTCATGCCAAGGCGGCGCCGCGGGAAACCTGGACGAAGGCCGACTCACTGCGCCCACTCAGCGAGCGGGGTCAGCGCCAGGCCAAGAAGCTGCGCGAACTGCTGGCCGCTTACGGCGTCGGCGCCTTGATGGCATCCCCAGCGGCACGCTGCAAGCAGACGCTGCGGCCATATTCGCAAAGCCGTCACGTCAAAATTGAACTTAGGCCCGAGCTTTCCGACGAGGCTGTCCGTCCGTCCGACCTCGCCCGGCTGATGCGCGAGCTGCGCGCCGACTTGCTGGCCGACAGTGTGCCCCGTGCCATCTGCGGTCATCTGCCGAGCCTGCCCGCGATGGCCGCGTCCTTGGGTTGGGGAGAAGACATTGAGACGGTGCCGATGAAGACGGCTGAGGCGTTGGTGCTACATCTTGACGCCAGGACGGGCTCGGTGCAGGCCAGCGAGCGCTATCGCTGCTTACTTTGAACCTGGGCATCCAGGGCCGCGCGGCTGACCCAGGCCGTCAGTGCCACACCCGCAATGGCTGCCAACGCCAGGGCGATCAAGCCGAACGAGGGCCCGGGGGTCAGCAGGCGTCCCTCGCCCAGCACCACGATGCCGAACGTCACCGAAATCACAGGCGCCGTGACGGTGGTACAGGCCACCACCACATGCGCCGCACCGGTGGCATAGCCCTGCTGGATCATCAGGCCGGCCACCCCGCTGCCAGCCAGAAGGACGGCGATGATGCCCCAGATGATCGGTTGTTGCCACCACCGGTGGTCGGCGGCGTATTCCAAAATGACCTTCACCACGGCGGCTTCCAGCCCGTAGAGCATGGCGCCGCCGGAACCCCAGAACAAGGGCCGCCACCCGTGCGGGCCGTGCGAACCAAGCAGCGCCATAAGGCCGACCAGCGCATAGACGACCCCGGCCGCCACGATGATGCGGGTGGGGCGCAGATCAATCGTGGTTGTGGAATGGGCCGACACCAGCAGGACGAAGGCCGCGATCGCCGCAACAGTGCCAATTGTGGGCGCGATCACCCGCTTGGGGTTTGGTCCCAGGGCCTTGGCAGTCAGCACAATCGACCAGGGAAACGCCATCAGGCCCACCGGTTGCACGACGGACACAGGTGCCATGTAAAGGCCGAGAACCTGGCACACCAGCGATACCGTCATCAAACCGACACCCAGCCACCACTTCGGGTCGAGCAGCAGATAGATAATCTGGCGCACGTTCATTCGCTTGTTGGCGGTGTTCTCGCGAACCTGAACGCGCACCGCCGAGCGTTGCACCTTGGCGGCCAGGGCATAACAGAACGACCCGAACATAACCAGTCCGACGGCGAAGGGGATGTTCTGATGCACTTAGGTCCCTAGTTGAAGTGGAAAAGCCGTTGGGCAGCACGATAGCACGCCACTGTGATGTGTCGTCCTACCCGCCCGGGCAGGTTCGAACCCCAGACCAGGGTTTGACGCATCAGGCGCGTCGCCAGTTGAGGGTTGACGCTGCGGATGTGGTTCCACATGTGCTCACGCCTGGCCAGGGCCTCACGGGTGTTCGCCAGCGAGGCGAACACCGACGATATCGTCACTGTGATGCCCAGGAAGTGCTCCAAGTAGGAAGCCAGTTTGGGGTCCGGGGCGTCGTCGGGCAGGTTCACGGAGGACGCCATGATCTCGGTGACAAGGAAATGCTCATCGAGCCGCCCCAGCAGTGAGCTTTCGGTCACCGACTGGTCGTCCCGTCCAATGAAATACCGGTACAGGTCGACCGGCAGATAGAACAGCGTCTTGGTGTGCGGCAGCGGCACATAGACGAAAATGTTGTCAACGTAGAAGGTGTTCTCTGGCAGCACCAAGCCGATGTCCTTTAGCAACTGTGTGCGATAGATCGCCGAGTGCATCGTTATGTAGTGTCCGACCGCGAACATTCCGGTCTGGCCCCAGGTGAACACGCGGTTGTGGGGCAGCGCGCCACGGTAGCCGATCACCTTGCGTTCGCCGCTGGCCACATGCTCGTAGACATAGTTGACGATCAGCAGGTCGACCACTTGGCCGTGCTTGATGAACCCACGCAACCGGGCCAGTGTGACGCTGAAGGCGTCGTCGTCCAGCCAGTCGTCCGAATCGACCACATAGACGTATTCCCCACGCGCGGCTGCCAGGCCGGTCATGACGGCCCCGCCGTGCCCCTTGTTCGGCTGGTGGATGGCTTTGACGATGTCAGGATGCTCGGCCTGCCACCTGTCTGCTTTGGATGCGGTCTCATCGGTCGAACCGTCATCGACGACCAACACTTCGACGTCGTCCCACTGCCCAACAAGCGAACCGATGCAGTGGTCCATGTAGGCGGCCGAGTTGAAACATGGCACGATCACACTGATGGTTTTGCCGCCGGGTGGGCTGGTGTCGGGTGGTGCCTTCAATTCAGTTCTCCGTCAGCTCAATACCTGTGGCCTATGCCTTGACGTCGGTGCTCGCGACACGCGCCCAAGCCAACGACCCGAACACGGCAACCCAGGCCAGTTGGACCACCAGTCCCTGCCTGATCAGTGCGACGTCCGGCTGGGCAAACAGGAATGTTGTGAGGTCCAGCCAGTGATAGGTTAACAGGCCTGGCTGGATGGCCTGCAACTGGGGCACCGCCAGCAAAACGGTGCACACCGCCGGGACGATGGCCGTGCCAGCCATCGCCACGATCGGCACATCAGTCAGGGACGAGATGAACAAACCCACGGCGACAAGCCCGAGCTCCGACGCGACCACGTACACCGACATCAGGGCTATGCGCCCAACACCGGCCCACGGGCTGATGGTGTCACCTGACAGCAGCGTCATTCCGTTGATGCCGAACAGAGCGAACCCGGCCACCAGCGACACGACCAACACCGTCGCCACCCCGACGATGACGAAAGCCAGCAACCCGACGGCCTTCATCGCCAGCCATTTTGTGCGTGACACCGGCAGGATCATGGCATAGCGGGTGGTGCCCAGTTGTGTCTCGGAGGCCAGTGCGTCACCGGCCACCACCGAAATCACCAGCGGCAGAAACAGTGGCATCGACACGACGAAAACAACGGCCGCCAGGAAAAGCCCCGAGTTGGTGATTCGCGTGATCAGGCCGGCGCCGCCGCCCACCTGCGAACTGACCAGCTTCACCGCCAGCCCGATGACAATCGGCAACGCCGCCAGCCCGGCCAGCAGCACCTGGTTGCGGCGGCGCCGCAACACCAACCCGATCTCGCTGCCTAGGCAGCGCCACACAGCTCCGGATACCGCCTCAAACCTGTTCTCAACCTGCGACATCGAACCCCACCCCCGTCAGTTCGACGAAAATGTCCTCCAGGCCAGGTTGTTCGACGCTCAGGCCAAGGATGTCGGCGCCCGCGTCAACCAGCGCCTTGGCGATCTTGGGGACGGGCACATCACCGATGGTGACGAGCATGTGTGCCGGGTCGGTGCCTTCTGGCTTCAACTTGAGTTTGGTCAAGGCTTTTCGGGCTGCGGTGGCCGTCGAACTGGTCACCTGCACGCTCAAACGTGGCACCCGGGCTGTGCGCAGATCGTCCATCGATTTCTGGGCGATCAGCCTTCCGCGCGACATGATGCCGACGTGGGTGCACACCTGCTCGACCTCCGACAGAAGGTGTGACGAGACGATGACGGTGGCGCCGTCGGCGTGTAGGCCGCGGATTAGGTTGCGGATCTCGCGGGTGCCCTGAGGGTCAAGCCCGTTGGTTGGTTCGTCGAGAATCAGCAGGTCGCGCGGCCGCATCAGGGCCCCGGCGATGCCTAGCCGTTGCTTCATGCCCAGCGAATAGTGGTGGTAGGGCTTGCGGGCCGCCGCCGTCAAGCCAACGCGTTCCAGGGCCTCAGCCCGGCGCACGCGGGCGGTGCGAGGGTCGTCCGTCTTGTCGATGGCCTGCAGGCGCGCCAGGTTGGCGTCCCCCGAAAGGTAGGGGAAGAACGCAGGGCCCTCGACAACGGCACCGACCCTTGGCAGCACTTTAGAAGCGGCCTTGGGCATTGGTTGGCTGAACAGTTGGATGGTGCCGGCATCGGCGCCCAGCAGGCCGAGCAGAAGACGGATGGTGGTGGTTTTCCCGGAACCGTTGGGCCCCAAGAAACCGAAGACGGACCCGCTGGGCACGGCCAGATCGATGCCGTCGACAGCTACTTGTTTGCCGAATCGGCGCACCAAACCGGTGGTTGTGACGACTGCGTCAGCCGTCACGTTCGCGTCGTCGGCCTGGCTCACTGGCTCGCGGCGGCGGCCGATTCGAGGTACGATACCGGCACTGCGCCAGCGAAGACGTTGCCGCCAGGTGTCACCAGCACCGAGCCCAGGTAGGTCGAGTAGGCCGTACCCTGCGACGTCGTCTGGGCAAGGCTGCCAAACAACTGCGACAAGTCGCCTGCCCGGCCCGGCCGGCCGTAGCTGTTGATGTCGCCACCGCCCAAAATGCTGGCCACCTGCGACGGATCGGACAACGCGGCGGTCACGTCTGCGGGCAAGCCCGTCACCTCCACAACGGACGCCCAACCTTCACCGGCGACCACTTTGGCCAACGGCTGGAAGGTCGGGGCGCTGTTGACCTGGTCGGGGACATCTGGTGCCGGCTGGCCGAGGTCGACGGTGTCAACCGTCGCGCCCGGCGGGGCAGTGAAGCTGAACAGCGCGGCGCTAGGCGTGGAATAGGAAAGCGAGGTGAACTTGGCGCTCAAACTGGCCTTGTCGGTGAGTTGAGTCGACCAGACCTCGACACCCAACGGCATCCAGGTTGTGGCATCGACCATCACGTCGACGGACGAGATCAAGCTGCCGACATCCTTCGGGGTCATGACAAGGGTGTAGGCGGCGCGCCCTGCAACGGTTGTGGTGCGCGCCACTGTGAAATCGGTGCTGGGGGATGCCGCATCAATCAGCTTATTGGCCAGGTCTTCCGGCGTCATGGGCGCGGGGTCGCCAAGGGTATCTGTGAGTGTCGGAGCCATCAGATGGGTCGCCGAGTTCGAATCGGACACATACACCCAGCCGTCGTTGTTGGCGACGTTGGCGACCGCCACCCAGGCGGACGTACTCGAGTCAATCTCGGCGCGGGCACCCGTCGCCGGGTCCACCGCCACCTTCACCTGCGTGGTGCCACCTAAAAGGGACGTCAAGCCGCCCACCTGGGTACCAAGCAGATTCTGCAGGGAACTGAGGTCCGGCAGGCCAACATCGGTGGTGATGGCGACGGTGCCTGAGAAAGCCACAGGCTGGGCCGAGGCAACATTGGTGACCAACTGTTGGGCCGTCACATCGGGCAGGGACGGGTCGGCCTGCGCGCTTGAAGAAAACGCCACCGCACCTGCGATGGCTACGGCAACGCTGACAGGGGCCGCCCAATAGGCTAGGCGAGTCTTCATGTATCAACCCTAGCCCAAAGGCGGTGCGCTGAGCGGTGCCGTGGCAATCAAGACGCTGTGAGTTGTTCTGGAGGTATCAGGCGAGGGCGGGGGCCCACCAGCATTGCCAGGCGGTTTTCCCGTCCGCCCCGGGGACGCTGAACACCAAACCAGTTTCCTTCACGGCAATGGCGGGCGGGTACAGCCCAACCTGCAGAATGCTGCCGTCGGCGGCATTCAAGACGTAGGAAGCGTGGGTGTTGGGGTCGAACCCGTAAAGGTAGCCGCCGAAGAGCACAGGAGTGGAGGCGGATTCGGGCGTCTTGAAGGCGTGTTGCCAGGCGGTTGAGCCGTCCGCGAGCGAAACGCCGAAGGCCATGACCGGATCGTCTGTCAGCGTGCAAATCAGAACGTCGGATGGGCCCAGTTGGCAGCGGTCCAGGTTCGTTGCCTGAAGTCTGACAATTGGCTGGGGGGTCGCCGCCCCGGTGGACGCGGAGACCTGGTAGACGGTGGTGGTTGTGATCATGCCAGGCGTTTGGGCCAGCAGAAGCAGATTGTCGCCGGTGCGTCCGGCCAATTGGTAACGTCCTGCGAGTTGCGCCGAATTGGCGGTTTGCCAAAACGCCGGCCCGATCTCGCCGGTCGCCAGGTTGACGGGGCTGGCCTGGTAGAAGAACACGCCCATCGGTGTCGATATTGTGGCCAGCGCCACCGAGACGCCGAAGTCGGCACCGTCTGTGGCCAGCACGGCGGTGTTGGACTGCCACACCGGCTGTCCGGATGACGGGTCAAGCATCCATGACCTGCTTGTGGTTGGGGTGCCAGGCGTTGCTTGGTCGGTCTGGCTCAAAGACAGCATCAGGCCCTGCTTCGTCAATGTGAGCGTGTTTGTCGCCGAACCGCAGTCGGCACCCGCCAGAATGTCGCTGGCCAGCGGTTGGAACGTCCAGGTCAACTCGCCGCTCCCACGATCGACGGCGCTGACGCGGAGGTCGACGGGGTCGGTCTCACTTAGCGTGACTGTGTAAACATGGCTGGGGTCAACCACCTGCTTCCAGCACGACGGGGCAGGGCCATCCAGCGGTGTGCTGAAGCCAACAGATCCGTCATGCACGTTGATGCCCCAAACGGTGTTGGCGTTCAACGTGATGAAGTAGTCGCCGCTCAAGACCCCAGTGTTCACCTGATCGACGGGGCTCAAACGCAGTGGGTGAACAAGGTCGAACTGGCGAGGTGGCGTTAACGTCGGCAGGTTCGGTGTCGGCGTCGGTGTGGGGGTGGGCGTGGCAGAAGGTGTTGGTGCCGTCGTTGTTGTCTGCGTCGGTTCATCAACCGGTGGGGTACAGCCCGTCAGTGCCAGCGTCAAGACGCCAGCGATCGCCACTAGGCCCGCTTTGTGCACAGGTCCCCTTATCTGCTGCCGCAGCTATTCATGAAAAGCCACGTCAGCGCCCCACCCGAGAACGAGTGGGGCGCTGACGGGAATGTCGTTATGATGTCGGCAAAGCCCCGACGATGGCCTGCATCGTCGTCTTTGCGTCACCGAAGCACATCGACGTGTTGTCCTTGAAGAACAACGGGTTCTGCACGCCGGCATAACCGGCGCTCATCGAACGCTTGAAGACGATGCAATCCTTCGCCTCCCAAACGTGGCACACCGGCATACCGGAGATCGGCGTACCGGGCTCCATGGCGGCCGGGTTGACAGTGTCATTGGCGCCAATGACAAGTACGACGTCAGTGTTCTTGAAGTCGTCGTTGATCTCGTCCATTTCGAGGACGATGTCGTAAGGCACCTTGGCCTCGGCCAGCAACACATTCATGTGGCCGGGCAGACGCCCCGCCACCGGGTGAATCGCGAAACGGACCTCGACGCCATGGGCGCGAAGCCGGCTCGTCAGGTCGGCCACAGCCGACTGGGCCTGGGCCACGGCCATGCCGTAGCCGGGGGTGATGATGACCGAGCTGGCGTCCCACAGCAATTCGGCGACGCCCTCCGGCATGATCTCGTGGATCTCGCCCTGGTCGCCGCCCTCGACGGCCGTGCCGGACTCGACGCCGAAACCACCCAGGATCACCGAGATGAACGAACGGTTCATGGCCCGGCACATGATGTAGCTCAGGATGGCACCGGAGGCCCCAACCAGGCAGCCGGTGATGACAAGCACCGGAACGCCCAGCATGAAGCCGGCGAAGGCCGCTGCCCAGCCAGAGTAGCTGTTCAGCATCGAGACGACGACCGGCATGTCGGCGCCGCCGATGGCGAACACCAGGTGCAGGCCGAGCAGCAGAGCCAGGAGGGTCATGAGAATCAGCGGGATCAGCGTCATGGTGGTGAGACCGGTGGCGGTCTTGCCCTCAATGACGAACCAGACCCCCAACGCGACGGTCAGCACGATGATGCCGAGGTTCAGCCAGTTGCGTCCAGGCAGCATCAGCGGCTTGGACGGCATGTGCTCGCTGAGCTTGCCCCAGGCCACGATGGAACCCGTGAAGGTGATGGCGCCGATGAAGATACCGACGTACACCTCAACCAGGTGGGCCACCGGGTTCGCCGGGGCACTGCTTGTGGCTTCGAAGAAAGAGTTGAAGCCAACCAGCACGGCGGCCAGGCCGACAAAGCTGTGCAACTGGGCGACCAGTTCGGGCATGCCCGTCATCTGGACGCGCAGCGCCTTGATGATGCCGATAGTGCCGCCGATAATGACGGCGCACACAAGCATGACGGCCGCGATCCAGTCGGCACCGTGGATGCCGTCGTGACCGTGGACGAAGTTAATGACGGTGGCGATCAACGCCAACGACATACCGAGCACGCCGAAGGCGTTGCCGCGCTTGGCTGTCTCGTGCTGGGCCAGCCCGGCCAGGGCCAGAATGAACAGCAGGCCAGAGACGATGTAGGTGGCCAGCGTCAGATTTGCAATGTAATCAGTCATTTCTCAGACCTAGCCTCTCCGGAACATGGACAGCATCCGGTTGGTTACGGTGAACCCGCCGAACACGTTGATGGAAGCCACCAGAGTGGCGGCGCAAGCAATGATGCGAACCGCCCAGCTCAGTACGCTGTTGCCCTCGTTCAGGCCGACCAGTTGCAGCATGGCGCCAACCACGATGATGCCGCTGATGGCGTTTGTCTCGCTCATCAGCGGGGTGTGCAACGCGTGGTTGACGTTCCAGACGACGTAGTAGCCGACTACGCACGCCAGGACGAACACAGCCATCAAGTTCAGGAAACTGTTGGGTGCGAACGTCAGCAATGCGATCAGGGCGATAGCCGCGACGGCGACGATGGCGAACAGCTTGCGCCAATCGGCCGGTGGCTTGGGTGTCGCGACCGGGGCGGGGGCCGCGACGGGCGCGGCGGCCGGTGCGGCCGACACCTGGATAGGCGGCGGCGGGAAGGTGACTTCGCCGTCGCGCGTCACAGTGACGGTGCGGATGATCTCGTCATCGAAGTTGAGCACCAACTGGCCGTCCGGCTCGGGCGTCAGCAGTTTCATCAGGTTGACGAGGTTGGTGCCGTAAAGCTGCGACGACTGTGACGGCAGGCGCGACGCCAAGTCGGTGTAGCCGATGATCGTCACCGCGTTGTCGGTGACGAAGCTCTGGCCGGCCTTGGTCATCTCGCAGTTGCCGCCACCCAGGGCGGCCAGATCCACGATCACCGAGCCCGGCGTCATGGTGGATACCATTTCGGCGGTCAGCAACTTGGGGCTGGGCTTGCCGGGGATGGCAGCCGTCGTGATGACGATGTCTGCCCACTTCATCTGCTCGGCGTACATGACGGCCGCGCGCTGATTGAAGTCATCCGTCGTCTCTTTGGCGTAGCCATCGGACGAGACGCCTTGGTCGGCTTCGGACGGGGCGACATGGACGAAGCTTGCGCCCATCGATTCGACCTGTTCGGCCGTCTCGGGACGTACGTCCGTGGCCCTGACTTGGGCGCCCAGCGAGTTGGCGGCACCGATTGCCGCCAAGCCGGCGACGCCGGTGCCGATGACGAACACGTTGGCCGGCGGTACTTTGCCGGCTGCCGTCACCTGGCCGCCGAAGAAGCGCCCGAAGGTGTGGGCGGCTTCGACAACAGCCCGGTAGCCGGAGATGTTAGCCATCGAACTCAACGCGTCCATCGACTGGGCGCGGGACGTGCGGGGCACCATGTCCATGGACAAGCCTGAGACCTTCTGGTCGGCTAGGGCTTTCACAAGGTCAGGTGCTTGGCGCGGGTTCAGGAACCCAATAATCGCGGCGCCGGCCTTCATTGATTTCAGATCAGCCGCGGCGGGTTCGTTGACGGTCAATACAATATCGGAGCTCCAAGCCTGTTTCTTTGTGACGACGGCCGCCCCAGCAGCGAGATACTCGCTGTCGGGAAAGTCGGCCTTAGCGCCTGCCCCTTTCTCGACCAACACTTCGTAGCCGAGTTTGATAAGGGCGGGCACCGTCTTCGGAGTGGCTGCTACCCGGTTTTCACCGGCGAGGCTCTCTCGGGGGATGCCAATTTTCATGACTCCAAGGGTAGTCGATGCCAGCAACGCTTCGGCGCGCGGCCCATCATTCAGTCACCTGGGTCCTAGTGCACCGCAACAGAAATGGCTTGACGTCCGAATCGCATCGGATCGGGCGCCTGGCTGCGTTGTCGTCAATCGCGATAGCCCACTAGCGAGATGCGGCGCAAGCCTTCATGTATCGGCTCGAAGGTGGAAGTAGCAACAACACCAGTACCAACAGGTCGAAAACCAGGACGTAAATGATAAGGGGGTCTTGCAGGAACCCGAGGATGGCCAGCGACAGCACTGCCCACGCCAACCTGGCCCAGCCGAAGCCGTTGAGAACAAAAACCAGTGCAACAATTATGGCGACACCGTAGGCGATGATCAAGGCGTCCATCCACCCCGGCAAGGGGTCGCCAAAACCGATCGCCACGGCCAGCAGCAGCAAGGTGACGAAAAGAACCCATAGGGTGGCGATGGCACAGGTCAGGGAAATGAGCCACGGGACGCCAGGCTTTTCCGTCTTGTCGCCACGCTTCTTCCGCGATCTCCCGGTGCTGTGTGGTGAAGACATGAACTTCCAGTAATTGAATGCCATGGTGTTTTCCTTCTCAGCGGAACTGCTCAAGCCGTCCGTAGACGATCTTGCCGGTATGTGAGGCGGGCAGGGCAGTCTTGCGGAAGGTGACCCAATCGGCGAAGGTGCGCTGGGAACCTGGCAGCCACGTCAGGACGGCGCCACCAAGAACCAATGGGACGGCCAGCCAGCCGATGTTCGCCCAAATCGGTGCCAGCCATGATGCCCTGGACGCCGTCGGCGGAGTGACGACGAAGGTGGCGCAGGTCAACAGCAGCGCGACGACGGCCCACCAGCGGCTGGCTGATTGCCCGACCCAGGCCAGGTACCCGGTCACGATGGGGGTGGCGATCAGCAGCATGCCGATCAGCATCGTCGCCACAGCAATCAAGATGGACGCAATCGAGCCAGGGTTGGGGTTCGTCCAGCCGATCAGTCGGGCCGAGGTCGCGAAGGTATCCATGTGAATGGCTCGCCACCATGTCAACCCGATCGTGCCAGCCTCGGCCAGGCCCGCCAGAAGAAACAACCAGAAGGCCCAGCGGATGGTCCCGGCCCGGTGTGGTTCTCCGGTGTTTGGGTCAAGACGCAGGGTTGGCTGCAGTTTTTCGATAGGTGGCAGAGCAGCGATGGGCGTCGTTGGGGGCGTCCCCAATCCATATGTGGCGGCGTCTGGTACCGCCAACCCGGCTGTCATGGTCACGGTTATTAGCCTACCGGTTGTGCGCCGCCGGCTCGGGCATCCGCTCAAGACACACAGCAACACCCAAAAGTTGTGGGCAAACGTTTGTAATAGCCTGCGACTGGTATAAGATTCTTGTCCAGGTTCGCCGGGGGGTAGCTTGCTATGAACGGCGCACTTGACGCCCGAGGAATGAAACCTCTCCGACACCACCACCTCGGGTGCCGCCAGTGACGGCGTCCCATCAGCCTGACCTGGCAGACTGCGCGCTCCGGGTACACCCAGCCTGTTGAGCACGCTGGCCGACAGCCAAGCAACAGCTGTCGTGCCCGATGATGGCCGGGGGTGCCCACCACACCCCCGGCCGTCTTTTGCGTTTCAGATGTCTAGATCTTCGTAGCTACGCGGATCGTCTCTTGGCTCCAGATGCGCGTCGATGCGCAAAGTTGGCATTCGGGCGACGATGTCATCGATCAGGTCTTCGGTAAGGTCATGGCCCCGCTTGACCGTCCAATCGCCGGGCACCAGCACATGGAACGCGGCGAAGTGACGGTTGCCGGCGACGCGGGTGCGCACGGCGTGGAACGAAACCTCGGGGGTGGTGTGGGCATCCAACACCTCATTCAGTGTGGAGATTTCAGCTTCGGGCAACGCGGAATCCATAAGGGAATTGACGGAGTCGCGGATCAGTTTGAAACCCGTCCACATGATGTTGACGCCTGCCAGTAGTGCCACCACCGGGTCAAGCCAACCCAAATGCGTCAACGCCACCAGCGCGACGCCCAACAGCACCGCGCCCGAGGTGATGATGTCCGTCATCAGGTGCTTGCCGTCGGCCGTCAAGGCGGACGAATTGTGCTTACGTCCCTGCTTCAACATAACGAAAGCGACGGCACCGTTGACGCCTGAGGCGATAACCGACACCCCCAGGCCGATACCCAGATGCTCCAGGGGTTGGGGGTGGATCAAGCGTTCGATGGCCGTGTAGACGATAAACACCGCCGCCACAAAGATCATCGTGCCCTCGACGATCGCGGAGAAGTACTCGGCCTTCGAGTGGCCGTACGGGTGGTTTTCATCCGGCGGCTGGATCGCCACACGCAGCGCGAAAAGCGCGACCACCGCCGCCACCAGGTTGACGACGGTTTCCGCTGCGTCCGACAGCAGGCCGACCGACCCGGTCATCAGGGCGGCGGTGGTCTTCATCGACAGCGTGACAACGCCGGCGGCAATACTCAGCCAGGCGAACCGCGATAGATCGACGGGCGCTTGATAGCGGTGGTGGGGCAGCGTGGTGTCAGGTACAACAGGCGTGGACATTGAACTAAGTATGCCATCGGAGAGCCCCAGCCTTCTGATTCGGGGCGCCCGCTCCGCGGGTTTGCCGCCGATCCTCTGCTACCGCCATCTGGGTGGATGGTTGCCGGCGGTGACCACATCTTCCGCGACGTCGTTGGCCGTCCTCGGGAAGCCGGTTGCGACAAGACCGCACCCAAACGTGCTGTTTGCGGTGGCTCAAGACGAAATAGTGACGCTGTGTAGCCTGACAGTGCCCTTTTCGGGGTAATACCGCACCCAATCGTGTGGGCGGTGCCCCAGGGCGACGTTTGGGTGGAGTTTGTACCTGCAGGCGTCGGTTCCTCAGTGCAAGAGTGACGGATGGGAGGGGACGAAGAGGACTGCCAAAAAAGATGCCGTTGTTCGCCAGTTACGCGGAGTGGAAACCTAAGAACTGCCCCAGCAACCTCATCGTCGAGATTGAAGTTTTCGTCCACCTGGATCCCGGATTTTGCGGTTTGGGGGACGACAAGTCCAATCTCGTGGTCGAGAACTCCCGCGCCCGCCTTCGCGGGCTTGTGTCCCACGTCCCCTTCGGGGACTTGGATTGGAAAGCTTCTTCCGCAACTTGTCGCTACTACCCTTTTTGAGACGAGTTCGATGTCAACCGTCCCTTTTGCGGAACTCTGGTTACCGGTCACTTTGACTACTGGGAATCTGTCGGTACTGTTCATCAGTCAGTTTGGGGTGCAAACCAAGGAACTGCCCCAGCCACCAACTGACAGTACGGAACCCAGCCAACTTGCACCGAACGCAAGGACCACCCAGGCCAGGGGCCACCAATCCACTTGATCGTCGAGATTGGAGTTTTCGTCCACCTAGATGCCGGCGGATTTTGCGGTTTGGGGGACGACAAGTCCGATCTCGTGATCGGCAACGGCACCGGTGGTTGTGTTTGTCTTCTTTCGCAGTCGCCAATTGCTCTTTCATCGTCCGATGAGGCATGGCGTCTCGTAGACTTGACCTATGGCCCGTCCGTCTTGGTTAGATCTGTTCATGCGAAATTCTGCGCCTCCTCCTGAGGTGGCGGCGCCTGAGGTGACGGGGCTGATTCTGTCTGGTGGTGGGGCCCGGGCCAGCTTCCATATTGGGGCTGCTCGGTACTTGTATGACGTGGTGGGGATCGCCCCGACCAGCATTCTGGGTACGTCGGCTGGCAGCATCGTCGCCTCGATGTTGGCCCAATCGCTTGACCCGGCCGTCCAGTCGAGTGAACTGCGCGAGTTGGAGCGTCTTTGGATGGGCATGACCGCCACGTCCGACATGTTTGCCGAGCAAGCCTGGTTCACCAATCTGCGTGGGCAGTTGGAAGGCCTGGGCAGTCTGCTTGGAACCCATACGGACGATGCCGAGCCGGTGTTGGCGGGCGATGCTGACGACCCGAGAGAGGTTGTCAAGCGGGCTTTGGACACCGATCCGTCTCGAGACATGGTGCTGTCGCCGACTGACATGTGGCAGTTGGCCGGCTCGCTGCTGCGGGTGGGCAGGGTCGGCGCGGGTTTGGCGACCTCGGTGCGTGGCGCGGAGCGAGCAGCATCCGCCTACCGGCCGGGCCCCATCGTCCACCGTCTGCTTTTCGAATCGACCTTCCGGTCAAGCCGCATCAACAACTCTGGGGTGAAGCTGCGGCTGGCCATTGTCGATCTCGACTCCGGCGAGTTGCGGTTCATGCGCCAAGACGGCATCATCGTCGACCGCGACGACCACCCGCTTGATGACGTCGCCTATGACGTGGCGCTTGGGGTGTGGGCGTCCTGTTCGATACCCGGAGTCTTCCGCCCCGTCAAACTGGGCAACGGCGTCTACGTGGACGGCGGCGTGCGCGAAAACCTGCCGATCGAGATGGCCGTCAAGAACCTGGGTGTCACAAAGCCGTACGTGGTGGTCGCCCAGCCGCCGGGGCTGCCGCCCGAAGATTTCGCCGCCAAAGACATGGTCTCGGTGCTTCTGCGTGTTGCATCGATCACGTTGGACGAGACGATCCAAGACGAGGTCGAGTGGGCCCGAACGGCGGGCGCTTGCGTCATCGAACCACACATTGACGTCCATGATGCCGGGACGGTTGAGCCCGCGCTGCTGCGAATCAACCGCGATTACGGCTGGACGCGGGCGGCTGAGGAAGTCACGGGGGCACCGTCGTCACTGCGCGACGTGAACGAGGCGATCTGCCAGACGCGTTGCGATTGGGCGGCTCTGTTGCACCCCAAGGCGACGCTCGGCATACCCAGCAAGCCCGAGCCCGTTGACGTCGATCCGGAGCAAATCTCCGCTCTCAGGTCGCAGTTGAGAGCTCTTTTGGCGCAAGCCGACGAAACGCTGCTACCGCCCGGCCACGAAACCTGGGCCGACGAGTTGGTGTGACACCCAGGCCTGACACAATAGAGGCCATGAGCCAGCATGAATTGCGCAACGATCATCTTTGGGCCACGATTGACACGCTAGGCGCCACGCTGTCGCGCCTGCGCGTCCGCCAGGGTGACGGTTGGCGCGACATCGCCTTGAGCAGCGCCGAAGACGCCTACATGGGACGCACCGTAGGACGCTTTGCCAACCGTCTGGCGGGCGGCCGGTTCAGCATTGACGGTGTCGACTATCAGGTTTCCGTCAACGAGCCACCCAACACGTTGCATGGCGGGGCGGACGGGTTCTCCGATCGCCAGTGGGAGGTCGTCGCCGCCGACAACACAACCGTGGCCTTGCGTTTGGTGTCGCCAGATGGCGATCAGGGCTTCCCGGGCGCCCTCGAGGCGGCAGCGGCCTTCGACCTGGGCGAGCATGCCTTGACGCTGACCTACGCGGCCACCTGTGACGCGCCAACTATCGTCAACCTGACGCTGCACCCCTACTTCGATCTGGGTGCCGGCGGCATCGACGACCTAGGGCTTTGGATCAACGCGCCCGAATACACGCCCACCCGCGCCGACGGAATACCGCTTGGTGTGGTTTTCGCGGCATCGGACGGCCTGGATTTCACGACGCCACGCCAAGTCGGTGCCGCCCGCGCCGCCATGTTGGCAGCCGGCCAGGATCGCGGCGGCGCGATGGATCACAACTTCATGGTGCCGGGTGTGGGCCTGCGCGAGATGGTGCGCCTAAGCGGCGACGGCGTCGAGCTGACGGTTCTGAGCGACGCCCCGGCCGTCCAGATCTACGACGCGGCCGGTTTCGCAGGCAAAGCCCACGGCCCGGACGGCCAGGCATACAACCAACACGCCGGTCTGGCGATCGAGCCCCAAAGCCCGCCCGACGCCCCCAACCACCCCGCCTTCCCCAGCACCGTCCTGCGTCCTGGTGAAACCTGGAGCCGGGTCATCACCTTCCTGGTGAGTTGAATTCGGCAATGCGCAAGATGACGGAGTTCCCTACCCGTCATGCTGCGCGGAACGTAGAGGAGTCGCAGTATCTGTAAAGGTGGAGCAGAGACCTTGGCCAGATCCTGCGACTGCGCTTCGCTTCGCGCAGGATGACGGGGACGGGGTGTTTCGCAGGATGACGGGGACAGGGTGTTCCGCGGATGACGGGGACGGGGTGTTCCGCGCAGACGAAAAGAGGGGTCCAGGGAAACGGGTGGCTATTTGAGCGCTTGAACCACTTGCCTGAAGATGGGGGCGGCGGTGGCGCCGCCGGTTTGATCTTCGTTGGTGCCGGCGTTGGCGACGAAGACACACACCGCCACATGGGGCTCAACAGCGTAGCCAGCGAACCAGGCGTATGGCGCACGGACTTTGTCGGATTGGGCGGTGCCCGTCTTGCCGCCGATCGTCAAGCCCGGCACCTGGGCCCTTTTGCCGGTGCCGTTGGCGACGACGCTTTGCATCATCTGTTGGAGCTCGGCGGCGGTGGTGGCACTGACGGCCCGGCCGTTTGAGACGGGGCTGTGCGTCGAGATCACGTTGAGATCAGCCCCGACAACCTGTGAGACGAAGTAAGGCTGCATGGCCTTGCCGTCGTTGGCGATGGATGCCGCCACTACCGCCATCTGTAGCGGGCTGGCCGTCACGTCGTACTGCCCGATGGCGCTGAGCGCCGTCTGCGACTGGTCAAGGCCGGTGGGGAAGGATGACACTGCCGAGTTGACGTCACCACCGAAGGGCTTACCGAAGCCAAACTTGGCCGCCTGGGCGGCGAGGGCGTCTTGGCCGATGGTCAGGCCGATGTTGGCGAAGGCCGTGTTACAACTGACTTGGAGGGCTTGCTGCAGCGAGATCTGGTCGCCGCCGCAGTTGCTGTCGTTGGTCAGTTGGGTGTTGGTGCCGGGCAGCGTCAACTGGGCGGGGGAGTCGACCATGGTGTCGGGCGTCCACCCGGCCTCAAGGGCGGCGGCCGCGGTCACCAGCTTGAAGGTCGATCCGGGCGGGTAGATTTCGCGTCCGGCCCGGTCTGCCATGGGGGCGGCGGGGTCGGCGTTCAACGTCGTCCAGGCGGTTTGGGTGGCGGCGAGGTCGCCGGACGACAGTTGGGCCGGGTCATAACTGGGGGTCGACACATAGGCCAGAATTGCGCCTGTCGTGTAGTCGAGCGCCACCACGGCCCCTTGCTTGCCCTGCAGCGCCTTCCATGCGGCCTGCTGCGCGGCCGGGTTGATGGTGGTTTGCAGTGAAGCCACCCCGCCCGGTTGGCCCGTCAGCGAGTTGATCAGTTGCTGAATGACCCGCGGGTCGGCCGAGCCGGTGAGGGCGGCGTTGTAGGCCTGCTCCAGTTTGTTGCGCCCATACATATACGAATAGAAACCCGTCACAGGGGCATACATGGGGCCGTTGGCGTAGGTTCGCAGGTACGGGAAGTCGCCACTGGCCGGCACCGACTGGGCAATCGGCGTGTTGCCAGCGAGGATGGTGCCGCGCGGCTGCGCGAATTGCGCCTGGAGCACACGCTGGTTCGCCGGGTTGTTGTTCAGCGAGTTGTTGCGCAGCAGGTATGACGCCGTGACGTTCAGCAGCAGGGCAAACACCAGAAGCCCGGCGACGACACCCACATGGCGGATAGCTCGGTTCATTTGTCGCCCACCTTCAAATGTTGTGTGGTGTCGTCCTCCGAAGCCGACACGCGTGGCCCGACAGGGCCGTCCTCAAGGCTGCTCAAGTCGATGACGGCGGTCTGCTCGACGTCCAGGTCGACGAATGGTTCGAACTCGACGACCGGGCGGCGGGCCTGGTGGCTCACCACAATCAGGATGGCCGCGATCGCCCAGTTGGCCACCAGGGACGATCCGCCCCGTGACAAGAAGGGTGTAGTCAGGCCAGTCAGGGGCAAAAGCCTTGTGACACCGCCGATGATGGCCGTCACCTGAAGAACGAAGACGAAACTAAAGCCGGCCGTCAACAGCTTGCCGAAAGAGTCACGCACCAGCAAGGCGGTTTTCAAGCCCCGCGACACAATCAAGGCATACAGCACGATGATGCCCACCAACCCGACCAGCCCGATCTCTTCGCCCAGCGCGGCCGAAATGAAGTCGGTGTTCGCCAGCGGCACGCGTGACGGTGACCCGAGGCCCCAGCCGCGCCCGAACAGCCCGCCCCAGGCCATGCCGAACTGGCCCTCGATTATCTGGTAGTTCTGGCTCATGTCCGAGAAGGGGTGCAGCCACGAGTCGACGCGCACCTGAACATGGCCGGCGAAACGGTAAATGACGGCCGCCGCACCGGCAAAAGCGAAAAGTCCACCGACGACCCAACTGATGCGGTCTGTGGCTACGTACATCATGACGACGAACAGGCCGAAGAACAGCAAAGCTGTGCCCAGGTCGTTTTGGAACACCAGGACAACCACGCCCGCGGCCCACATGACAAACACCGGCACGATGTCACGCAGCCGGGGCAGCGTCAGGGCGCCAAGCTTCTTCCCTGCCGAGGCCAGCACATCACTGCGATCAGCCAGGTAGCTGGCGAAAGCCAGGGTCAGCACGATCTTGGCGACTTCGGCGGGCTGGAACGAATAGCCCGCGATGCGAATCCAAATACGTGAGCCGTTAATGTTCGTCCCGATGACCGGCATCAACGGCATGAGCAGCAGTATCATGCCAACGATGAACAGCAGGTAAGGGTAGCGCTGCAGCACACGGTAGTCGCGCAACCAGATGATGACGGCGGCAAACGCCGCCACCCCGATGACCATCCAGACAAGTTGGGTTCGGGCCACATCGGTGCCGCCGATCGCCATGTCCAGCCGGTTCAGCATGGCCAACCCGAGCCCGCACAGCGTCACGACGACGGGCAGGATCACCGGGTCGGCGTAGGGCGTGCGCACCCGCACCACCACATGCGCCGCCAGAACCAGCAGGGCACACAGCGCGGGCACCAGCCACCATCTGGGCGGCAAAGCTCCGGTGCGGTTCAGATTGGTCAGCACGTACCCGCTGATGCCAACGGCCAGCGCTGGCACGAGCAGGCCAAGCTCGACCCACCGCCGGGTGGGTACCTTGGGTGGGGCTGCGGCGGCGACGGACGTCACGGGCAACCTTCGACGGGCGGCGTCAGGCCTTCCCGTGCGGCGATGCAGGCGTCCGCTTGCTGTTGTAGTGTCTGCAGCGACTCCTGGGCAGCCTGCATTGAGGGCGGCTTGATGTCCCAGGCCTGCACCTGGGTGGCGTAGTAACCGGGCAGGTCTGCCACGGCGACGGCGCTGGTCTGTTCGATGGTGTTCAGATACCAGGGGCCGATCCTGTAGGGCACGCCCTTGAAGATCGCGGCGTTGCCGTCAACCACCCCGATGAAGTATTGCGTGCGCGTCCAGGCGATGCCGCTGATCGCCGCGCCGATTACCACCAACGCCACCACGCCGGCGACCAGGGCACGTAGCCGGGTGGCTTGATGCGTCGGCTTTTGTGTGGCGCGGCGCGGCGCGGGTGTGCGCGGCGCCACCTCTGTTGGGATGTGTGCGCCCCATTTGGCCAGTTCAGCGACTATGTTGTCCGACTCGTCCGCGTTGTCGGTGGGAGGTTCCATGGTTGACGCGGCCCCCCAAAGCTTCGGCCGGGCGGCGTCGAGTTCGTCCTCTTGGGCAACGATTTCTGTGCACACCACGGTCACATTGTCCGGTGCACCCGCTGAGGAAGCATCCGCCAACATGGCGTCGACGGCCTCGTCAACGGTGGGCTTGGCGATGGCCTTCCTGATGGCGGCGGTGTCCACATAGCCGCTCAACCCGTCACTGCAAAACAGGTAGCGATCACCCAGTTGGGGGGCTTCGGTGAAGTGGTCGGGTGACCCGATCGGCGTGCCGTTGACGACCCGCAGCACCAGTGAGCGCCGCGGATGCACGCGGGCCTGCTCTTCCGTCAGGCTGCCCTGGTCGATCAACTGTTGGACAAACGAGTGGTCGTGGGTCAGTTGCTTCAGCTTGCCGGCCCGCCAACGATAGGCCCGCGAGTCGCCAATGTGGACGATGTCGAGCTCGTGGCCGTCGAACAGTGCGGCGCAGATCGTCGTGCCCATGCCTTCAAGCGTCTTGTCGGCCTTCACCAGGGCGGCGATGTCGTCGCTGGCCGCCGCCACCGCGCCGACCAGCGAGGCAACGGACGGGTTGGCCGCCGCCATCCACAACCGCCGTGCCGCCACCATCGACGCCAGATCCCCGGCCGCTTCACCGCCCATGCCGTCGGCCACCCCGGCCACGCGGGGTGACGAGCAGGCTGAATCCTGGTTGTTGCGGCGAAGCAGCCCCACCCACGATGCCGCCGCTACCCGCCAGGAAAACCGGTCCACTGGGTCGGGTGTGTCGGGCAGGCGGGCTGTGCGCTCGTCGGTGTTTTCGCTCACGGCTCCACCACCTTGAGGTTGGTGCGCCCGACGCGAATGATGTCGCCGTCGCCGACCCGGGTGGGGCGGGCTATTCGCAGGCCATTGACGATCGTCCCGTTGGTGCTGCCCAGGTCGGCGACGATCCACGATTGGTCGTCGCGGTAGAACCGCGCATGGTGGCCGGATGCGTAGTCGTCGTTGACGTCGAGGGTGGCGTCGGCGGCCCGTCCCACAACGAGTTCGCCTTGCAGCGGCACCGTGTCGCCTTTGCCGGCACCGTCGATGACGACCAGTTGCGGGCGCTGGGCGGCCCAGCCGCGCCGCTTCGGGTTGGGCGCGGCCGAGGCATGCGTCAGTGCCTTGGTTTCGCCCGGGGTTGTGACGAAGAAAAGGTCGCGCCGCACTACCACCGCTACCAGTGCTATGAATAGCCACAGTAGGGCGACGAAGGCGATCTTCAACCCGCCGATTAGTAGAGCAGACACGCTATTCACCCACAGGCGAGTGGACGAGCATGCGCGTCGTGCCGATCTCGATGCGTGACCCTTCCGTCAGTGGCACGGACCGCACTTTCTGCCCGTTGACCATCAAACCGTTGGTCGAGCCCAAATCGGTGATCGTCACGTTGACGGTATCGTCGCCGGCGTCCTCGACACTGATTTGGGCATGCAGCCGGGAAACGCCGGGGTCGTTGATGCGAAGGTCGGCCTCGGTGCCGCGTCCGATCGTGAAACCTGGCGGTGTCAAGGGGTGACGTACACCGTTGACTTCCAGCACCAGCAGGCGGTGGTGGCTGGCGGCCAGGGGCTCGGCGGCGTCGCTGACCCCCGCCCTTGTTGAACTGACGATCGCAAAACGTCCGGTGGTCAGCTTGTCGTCCAGTAGATAGGCAATGGTTATCGGGCCGTTGAACACGTAGCGCCGACTGGCGGCGTGCTCGCGCAACCCCGGGATGATCTCGGCGTTGAGTGTGCGCGAATAGGGAGCCAGACGGTCGTAATCGGCCCGCGCGAGAGAGACGCGGAAATCGTTCGGCACAAGCATGCGGCCTTGGCTCAAGACCTTGGCTGCGGCATCCAGTTCTTTCTGAAGTGCCGTCGCGATTTCGACAGGCTCGACATCGCCCTTGAAGACGCTGGCGAACGCGCCATGGACGGCGGATTCAATTCCGCGTTCCATCTTGTCGAACAGCCCCATGGGGTGCCTCCTTGACGTCTGGCCTGATATTGGAGGTCGCGACCTCATTGCCAGTCTAGTCTTGCGACCTAAGGAACACCCGGAAATCGCGGGTAAAGTTGAGCCGCCAGGCAGTCCAGGTACAAGGAGACATCATGGCCAACGCCATCACGATCGGGCGCATGATCGTACTCTTCATCGTCTTGTGGGTGATGTACGGCGCCAACCCGTCTGTTGTGCAATGGTGCGGGCCAGCACTCGCGGTCGTCATCCTGCTGGACGGGCTGGACGGCTGGGTGGCCCGCCGGCGCCACGAGACCAGCCAGTTCGGCGCCATCTTCGATATCGTCGGGGATCGCGTGGTCGAAGTGGCCTGCTGGATCGTCTTCGCGAACCTGGGCCTGATCCCGGTGTGGGTGCCACTGCTGGTGGTGGCGCGGGCGTTCGTGGTGGACGGGCTGCGCTCGTCGTCATATTCGGACGGCATGACGGCCTTCGGTGAGAAAAACATGATGCGCTCAAAGTTTTCGGCGTGGCTGACGGCCGGACGCCCGATGCGGGCCATCTTCGGGGCCGCCAAGCTGTTGGCCTTCGTGTTCTTGGGCATTGAAGCCGCCTATGTGTTACCGGGGGGTGCTGGCACGCTGCTGGGGCAGACCTACGGCTGGCCTGTCGTCCACTGGGTGGGCTGGGTTGTCGTCTGGGCGGCGGTCGCCTTGACTGTGATTCGGGCGCTGCCCGTCATCGTGGACGCCGTCGCATATCTGCGCGAAAAAGACGCGACGGTGTGACCCTGGCGAATCGTTACCAAAAATTGACCGAAGCGGTACCACCGGCATAATGCCTTGTCAACGGCAGATCGAATCGCGGCGAAAACCGGCGCGTAACAGGTCGGTAACAAAACTGTCGTGAAGCTGTTACCAATCCACAGCAGAATTGCTGCAATTCATCACTAATTCCCAGTGATCCACACGGCGCTGCGTCCGTAGCGCCCCCCAACAGGAGGTTGTATGAAAACCACCAAGGTCGCCGTAGCTGGCGCCCTGTGCGCTGCGTTCGCTTTGACGCTCAGCGCCTGCTCAACCAACAACACAGTACCAACATCGACCGACAGCACGAGCGCGCCGGCGGCCACCACCAGCATCACCGTGCGTGGCTGCACCCCTGGAGAAGCACTTATTCCAACGAACACCAACGAGGTGTGTGGCGGCAACGTGCTCGACGCTTCCGAGGCCAAGCTTGTTCATTACAACTCGGACACCGCTGCCCCTGAGATGGACATCGCGACGTCGATTGACTCAACCGACGCCATCAACTGGACTGTTCACCTGCAACAGGGCTTCAAGTTCCAGGACGGCACCGAGGTGAAGTCAAAGAACTTCGTCGATGCCTGGAACTGGGGTGCTGACTGCGCGAACGGTCTGCTCAACTCTTACTTCTTCGCCCCGATCGATGGCTTCAACGACCCTGAGGGCAACGGCTGCAACACCAACCCGACGATGAGCGGCCTGGTAATTGTGGACGACTACACGTTCACCATCAAGACCTCAACCCCGACGTCGAACCTGGTCGTGCGCCTCGGCTACACGGCCTTCGCGCCGCAGCCTGACGCCTTCTTCGCCGACACCTCCGATGGCAAGGCCGATTTCGCCAATACGCCGATCGCGGCCGGCCCCTACCAGATCGTCGAACACACCGACACGCAGATAGTGCTCAAGAAGTTCGCCGACTACTCGGGCAAGTACCCCGGTTCCGTCGACCAGGTGACCTTCAAGATCTACAACGACATGAACGCCGCCTACACCGACGTCGTCGCCAACAATCTCGACGCCACCGACGTCATCCCGTCCGACCAGTTGGTCGGCGACGCCTGGAAGTCTGATCTGACGGCCGCCGATGGCTCGCCGCGTTGGGGCACCAAGGACACCGGCGTCATCCAGGTCCTGAGCTTCTCGCCGATGGATCCTCAGGTTGACCCGCGCGACGCGAAGACCCTCAAGCTTCGTCAAGCCATCACGCAGGGCTTCGACCGCGCCAAGATCACGCAGGGCGTGTTCAACGGCGCCCGCACCCCGGCCACCGGCTGGGTGTCGCCCGTCGTTGACGGCTACAAGGCTGGCGCGTGCCCCTTCTGCACGTTTGACGGCACTGCGGCCAAGGCCAACTATGACTCCGCCGGCGGCTACAAGGGCACGTTCCTCATCTGGGTTAACGGTGACGGCGGCCACGATGCGTGGGCCAATGCTGTGTGCAACGAACTCAAGAACAACCTCGGCATGGACTGCGCCGTGCAGGACACGCCTGACTTCAAGACGCTGCGCGGCATGATCAATGGGAAGGATCCGAAGTTGACCGGTTCGTTCCGTGGCGGCTGGCAGATGGACTACCCGTCGATCGAGAACTTCCTGACGCCCATCTACGCGACGGGTGCCTCCTCGAACGACTCGCAGTACTCCAACCCCCAGTTCGACGACCTGCTGAACCAGGCCGCCGCGGCAGACGCTGCCACGGCCAATGGCCTCTACCAGCAGGCCGAGGCTCTGCTGGGCCAGGATCAGCCAACCATGCCTTTGTGGTACCAGGCCAGCCAGTACGGGTGGTCGACCAAGGTTAAGTCGATCAAGATGACCCCGTTCTCGACGTGGGACTTCGGCTCAGTTGTCCTGAACTGACGCATCGACCCTGTATGGGGGCGGTTCCAAATGGCTGAAAGGCCGGCGGGAACCGCCCTCATTGTCTTAGGTAGGCTAGTGCACCGTAACAGAATTGGCTTGCCATTCGGATCGCACCAGATCGGGCGTCTGGCTTCGTTGTCGTCGGTCACGATAGCCCACTATCGCTCCCTCCTCCGCCTTGCCATCCATCCCGCCCGGCACGCCCGAACGTGAACCCAATTCTGTTACAGCACACTAGCGCACCATTAGGCGTTGTGGGTTAAAATGTGAAAGTTCGTTCGCCAACTTGGAGAGGTTATGCCATGGGTAAGTTCGTCATCCGGCGTCTGCTGATGATGATCCCTACGTTTCTTGGCGCGACCTTCATCATCTTCTTCCTGAGCATGGCCATGCCCGGCGACCCGACGGTGGGCCGCTGCGGTGAGCGCCCCTGCACGCAGGCCTACATTGACGCCTTCCGGGCTCGCTATGGGCTTGATCAGCCCTTGATCGTGCAGTACGGCATCTACCTGAAGCGCCTGTTGACGGGTGACTTGGGCATCAACTACTACAACAACTCGGTGATCCACGAGTTGGCCATCCGCTACCCGACGACGTTGAAGCTGGCGGTTATCGCCATTCTGTGTGAGATTCTGATCGGTGTCAGCGCTGGCATTCTGGCCGGCATCCGTCGCGGCAAGTTCATTGACTCGCTGGTGACGGTGTCGACGCTGGTCGTCATTGCTATTCCTGTGTTCGTGCTGGGCGGCCTGGCGCAGATGGTCTTCGGAATCAAGTTGCACTGGTTCCCCGTGACGGCCGGTGACGGTAGCTGGTATCAGCTCATCATGCCGGGGGTGGTGCTTGGAAGCCTGTATGTGGCCTATGTGGCCCGGCTGACTCGCACGAACCTGGTGGATAACCTGCGGGCGGATTATGTGCGTACAGCCTATGCCAAGGGCATGATGCCCATGCGCGCCATCGGCCTGCACGCCATGCGCAACTCACTGATACCGTCCATAACGTACATCGGTGCGTCCATTGGCGCGTTGACGTCCGGCGCTATCATCACTGAGCGGGTGTTCAACATCAACGGTGTGGGTTTTCTGATCTACCGATCCATCAACCAGCGCGATTTCACCACCCTGGTGGGCGCCATCCTCGTCATCGTCTTGATTTATATGTTTTTGACGCTGATTGTGGACGTCCTGTACGGCTACCTAGACCCGAGGATCGGCCATGAGTGACGAACTGAACCCACTGGCCGAGGTGGTGGTTGAGGCTGAGATCGCGGCGGTGCCGAACAAGCTGCCGCGGATCCAACGTCACAATCTGCTGGTGCCGAATCTGTCCTCGGCTGGCAGCTCGGATTCTGGCGTGACCTTCGCTGGCGGTGCTCAGGGCGAAAAGCCTCGCTCACTGGGCCGCGACGCCTGGGACGACATGCGGCATCGCCCGCTGTTCTGGGTGGCGGCAGCGGTGGCGTTGGTGTTCATCCTGGCGGCCGCCTTCCCGCAGCTTTTCACATCTCAGGATCCAAAGTACTGCGATCTCATCTACTCGCGCCTGCCACCGCGCCCCGGTCACATCTTCGGCAATGATTTCCAAGGCTGCGACATTTTCGCCCGCACCGTCTACGGTGCCCGCGCGTCGATCCTGGTTGGCCTTTGCACGACAGCCGTGGCGGCCCTGATCGGTGGCTTGCTTGGCACGCTGGCAGGTTATCTGGGTGGGCCGCTTGACGCGGTGCTGTCGCGCATCGCGGACATCTTCTTCTCGATCCCCATGCTGCTGGCAGCAATGGTCGCCTTTGCCGTCCTGCCGGTGCCGCCCGGCGCGGCGCTACCAAGGGCCGTGATACAGATCGTGCTCGTGCTGGCCATCTTCGGCTGGCCCAATGTTTTCCGTCTGATGCGGGCAGCCGTCATCCAAACGAAGCCGCAGGAGTATGTGCTGGCGGCCCGTGCCCTGGGCGCTAGTCCGCTACGCCTGATCGGGTCCCACATCGTGCCCAACTCGTTGACGCCGCTGCTGGTGGTGTCGACCATCGATCTGGGCGGCTACATCATCGCCGAGGCGTCCTTGAGCTTTCTCGGGTTGGGTCTGCCGAGCACGATCGTGGCGTGGGGGCGCGACATCTCGAACGCGTCTGGCCTGGGGTACATTCGCAACGCGCCGTTCATGTTGCTATTCCCGGCGGCGGCGCTGTGCCTGGCCGTCCTTGCCTTCATCATGTTGAGCGAAGTCGTGCGCGACGCGCTGGATCCGAAGTCGAGGTGATGATGGCGGCCGACGATAAGACTTATGAGCATCTGCTCGACGTGCGTGACCTGCATGTCGAGTTCCGCATGCGCACCGGCGTCGCCAAGGCAATCAACGGCGTGTCGTTCCATCTGAACGAGAAAGAAACGCTGGCCATCCTGGGCGAATCGGGTTCGGGCAAGTCGGTGACGGCACAAGCCATCATGGGCATTCTTGACAGCCCGCCAGGGTTCGTGACGGGCGGCGAGGTGCTGTTCCAGGGCGTCGACATGCTGAAAATGCCGCGCAAGGCGCGTGCGGCCATGCGGGGGCCGAAAATCTCGATGATTTTCCAGGACGCCCTTTCTGCCCTCAACCCGGTGTTCCCGGTGGGCTGGCAGATCGCCGAAATGTTCCGCATTCACCGTAAGACCAACAGTTCGGACGCCATGAAGGCCGCCATTTCGTTGATGGAGCAGGTGCATATCCCGGCCGCCAAGCAACGCTTCAAGGCGTACCCGCACCAGTTCTCCGGAGGCATGCGGCAGCGCATCATGATCGCCATGGCCATCGCACTGGACCCCTGGATTCTGATCGCGGACGAGCCGACGACGGCCCTTGACGTCACGGTGCAAGCCCAGATCATGGCGCTGCTGAAGGAGCTTCAGGACGAGCACGATATGGGCCTGATTCTGATCACCCACGACCTTGGCGTGGTGGCCAATGTCGCCGACCGCATCGCCGTCATGTATGCCGGACGTCTGGTCGAGATGGCCCCGGTCGAAGAGGTATACGGGCAGCCCCGCCACCCATACACCATCGGTCTGCTCGAATCTGTGCCGCGGCTCGACACCAAGCGCGGCGGTGTGTTGCCGGCCATCGGCGGGTTGCCGCCGAACCTGCTGGCGATGCCGGGCGGGTGTCCGTTCAACCCACGATGCCGGTTTGCCGTCGACCGTTGCCGTCAGGGTACGCCGCCGCCGCTGGAGGCACTGGACGACGGGACGCGGTTCGCGGCCTGCTGGCGGGTGGACGACCCGGAAGTGGCCGATGAGGCGCATCGGGCGAGCGAGGGTGACCTATGAGCGGCGAAGTGATCCTTGAGGCCACCGACCTCGTCAAGTACTACCCGATCAAGACGGGCATCATCCAGCACACCACCGGCCATGTGCGGGCCGTCGACGGTGTGTCGTTCCAGCTTCACGCGGGGGAGACACTCGGTGTCGTCGGCGAGTCCGGCTGCGGTAAGTCGACGCTCGGGCGTCTGCTCGTCAGCCTGGAGAACCCGACCTCTGGGTCGGTCACCTTCGAAGGCCTTGACGTCTACAAGCAAAAAGGCGCTGCGATGCGCCATTTGCGTCGCGACATCCAGATCGTCTTCCAGGACCCCTACACGTCTTTGAACCCCCGGAAGACCGTCGGTGATATCGTCGGGGAGCCTTTCGACATTCACCCTGAGGCCGCCCCCAAGGGGTCCAGGCAGGCTAAGGTGCAGGACCTGCTCGACATGGTCGGGCTGAGCCCAGAGCACATCAACCGTTACCCACACCAGTTCTCCGGTGGCCAGCGTCAGCGCATTGGCGTGGCCCGCGGCATCGCGTTGAATCCGAAGGTGCTGGTGTGCGACGAGCCGGTGTCGGCGCTTGATGTTTCGGTGCAGGCTCAGGTCGTCAACCTTCTGGAGCATCTGCAGAAAGAGCTGGGTCTCGCCTATATTTTCATTGCGCACGACCTGGCCGTGGTGCGCCACATCTCCGACCGTGTGGCCGTCATGTATCTCGGAAAGATCGTCGAAATGGGCGATGAGGCCGAAATCTACGACCACCCGACGCACCCATACACGCAGGCACTGCTGTCGGCGGTGCCAGTCCCTGACCCCACGCTGCGCGGCTCCCGCCAGCAGATCATGCTGACCGGCGACGTGCCCAGCCCGGCCAACCCACCCAGCGGGTGCCGCTTCCACACGCGGTGCTGGAAGGCGCCTACCCTTGACGAAAAGGACGTCAAGGACGGTGTGCCAGCCGTCTGCGTTAACGCTGAACCCGAGTTGATCGAGCATCCCGACGGAGTGTCGTCACACTGCAGCGCATGCCATTTCGCGGGCGAGTTGGGGTAGTTCCTCCTTGCCGCCAAACCGGTTGAATCCTGCGGCGGTCCGATCGATGACCGCCATGCCTATGGGATAATTGACGGATGGCACTCAACCTCGACACCCTTTTCCTGGCCGGTGCCGTTGTCGTGCTGATCGCTGTGGTGACGGCCCGCTTCGGGGCCCGTATCGGCATGCCTGCCCTGTTGCTGTTCCTTGGGCTGGGGATGCTGCTGGGGTCGAATCTGGTCAACATCGACTTTGAGAACGCCAAGTTGGCTCATGACCTGGGGTTCGTGGCGCTGGCGGTGATTCTCGCCGAAGGCGGCCTGACCACGAAGTGGAGCGACATTCGCAGCCACATAGGCCTAGCCGCCGTGCTGGCGACGCTAGGGGTTCTGGTGTCCATTGCATTGGTTGGCCTGTTCGGCTACTACGTGCTGCACCTGCCCGTGGGGGTGGCGGTGTTGTTGGGGGCCATCACCGCACCGACCGATGCGGCCGCCGTTTTCTCGGTGCTGCGCGGGTTGTCGTTGCCGCACAGGGTGCTGGCCGCATTGGAGGGCGAGTCGGGTTTGAACGACGCGCCGACCGTCCTTTTGGTGGTGGCGGCAACCCAATATGTCATGGGAGTGCCGCCCGAGGGCGGGCCTTGGGGCCTGGCCGGCATGATCGTCTTGGAGTTGGTCGGTGGCTTGGTGCTCGGCTTGGCCGTCGGTTTGGTTGGGCGAGGTCTGCTGCGTCGCGTCGCCTTGCCCTCCAGCGGGCTCTACCCAATCGCCACCATGGCCTGGGCGGTAGTGGCGTACGGTTTGGGATCGGTCATCCATTTGTCGGGTTTTGCGGCCGTCTACATCTGCGCAGTGGTGCTTGGCAACTCCGATCTGCCCCACCGGCACGCCACCCGCTCGTTCGCCGAGGGGGTTGGCTGGATCGCCCAGATCGGCTTGTTCGTCATGCTCGGCCTGCTGGCGGTGCACGAACACATCACCTGGCAGAGTGTGTTTTTGGCTGCCATCGCCGGGCTGTTCTTGACGCTGGTGGCCCGTCCCATCACTGTTTGGGTGTCGGCCGTGTGGTTTAAGGTGCCCTGGCGCGAGCAGATATTCCTGTCATGGGCGGGGCTGCGCGGCGCCGTCCCCATCATTTTGGCGACCGTGCCGCTGGCGGCCGGCATAACAGATTCGCACCTGCTTTTCGGCATCGTGTTCGTCTTTGTCATCGTCTTCACAGCCATTCAGGCGCCGACCCTGCCGTGGGTGGCCAAGCGCCTCGGACTGATCGACCCGTGGGCGCCATACGACCTCGACATCGAAGTGGCGCCGCTGGAGGAGCGGCGCGCCGACCTGCTACGCGTCTCGGTGCCGCAGGGCTCCAAGCTGGCGGGGCTGGCGGTCCGTGAGCTTCGACTGCCGCCGCACGTCATTATCGCCCTGGTCATGCGGGGTGACGAGTCGTTCGCGCCGCACGGTCACACCATGTTGCGGGCTGGGGACGATCTACTTGTGGTGACGCCAGCCGATCTCCGCGAGGGTGTCGAGCGTCGCCTGGCCGAGTTGGGGCGCGGCGGCAGGCTGTCCCGCTGGCTGGGCCACGCCAAACCGTCAACCGACACACCAGGAGAAGCCAAATGACGAGCCGAATCGCCAATCCACGCTTTCTCTCGTTGGTGACCAACGCCGACGAGGCCGCGTCCCTGATAGGTGACGGGGACGCCATCGGCATGTCTGGTTTCACCGGCTCGGGCTACCCGAAGGCCATGCCCGCCGCACTGGCGGCCCGAATTCGCGCGGCCCATGAGCGGGGCGAGCAGTTCGCCATCAAGATGTTCACCGGCGCATCGACCGCCCCCGATTGTGACGGAGTTCTGGCCGAGGTGGACGGCGTGTCCCTACGTGCCCCCTATCAGTCCGACCCGGTGATGCGGGCCAAAATCAACGACGGCACCAGCGGCTATGCCGACGTCCACCTGTCGCATTTTCACCACCAGGTGGTTCAGGGGTTCTTCGGAAATCTCGACTGGGCGATAGTCGAGGCGACGGCCATCACGGCCGACGGTGAGCTCGTCCCGTCCACTTCCTTGGGGTTGAACCGCACCTACCTGGAGCACGCCAGCCGCGTCATCATTGAGGTCAACCAGTGGCAGTCACCGGAGCTTTTCGGCCTGCACGACGTGTACTACGGCACCGAGGTCGCCCCGCCTGATCGACTGCCGATTCCGCTGACACGCCCCGGCGACATCATCGGGCAACCGACACTGCGGATCGACCCGTCCAAGGTGGCGGCTGTCGTGCTGACCGACCACCACGACCGCAACGCGCCCTTCAAGCCACCGGACGCGGACTCGGCGGCCATTGCCGGGTATCTGCTCGACTTCCTGGGCTTTGAGGTGAAGGCCGGGCGCCTGCCCGCCAATCTGGCGCCCATGCAATCGGGGGTCGGCAACATCGCCAACGCAGTGCTGGTCGGGCTGTTGGGCTCGGGGCTAACCGGGCTGGCCAGTTTCACCGAAGTGATCCAGGACGGGCTGATCGACCTGATCGACGCCGGCATAGTTGACGTGGCGTCGGCCACAGCATTTTCATTGAGCCCCGAGTACGCCGCGCGTCTGAACCAGCGGGCTCACGAGTATCGCGGGCGCGTGGTGCTGCGGCCCCAGGATGTGTCCAACAGCCCCGAAGTCATAAGGCGGTTGGGTTGCATCAGTTGCAACGGCATGATCGAGGCCGACATCTATGGCAACGTCAATTCGACGCACGTCGCCGGTACAAGGATGCAAAACGGCATCGGCGGGTCGGGTGATTTCACCCGCAACGCCTCGATTTCGTGTTTCGTTTCGCCGTCGACGGCCAAGAATGGCGCGATTTCGGCGATCGTCCCCATGGTCAGCCACCACGACCACACCGAGCACGATGTCCACGTCATCATCACCGAGCAGGGACTGGCCGATCTGCGCGGGCTGGCGCCCCGTCAGCGGGTGGCGCGAATCATCGACAACTGCGCCCACCCCAGCTATCGCCCGTTGCTGCACGAGTATTACGACCGTGCTTTGCGCGTCACCAAAGGCCTGCACACCCCGCACGACCTGGCCACGGCCCTCAGCTTCCACACCCGCTTCCTGGAGACGGGTTCAATGCAGCCTTGACGGGCGCCTACTGCGTCACGGCGGCCCGGTGCTGTTCGGCGACGCTGGCGAATTCTTCATTCAGGCCGTAGGTGTCAACGGCCACGCGGTACACCTGCTCCGCGGCGTCCGCAGCATGTTTCACAAACCTTTCGGCTTTGGGGACACCCCAATCAAGGTCGAGCAACTGCTTGAGCGATCGGTCCGACGTGCTGGTCTGCAAGGGTGTGCCGTCCGATTGCCAAGGGTTGGGCACAACGTCAAATAATGGGGATGGGGCCCATTGGCCGTCGGCGTCTTGTAAGTCCAATGGACATACCAGGTGGGCATTACAACTCCTTCCTGGCTGCCGCCGTGAGCAGAGTCTGACCACGGATTGACTGGGTCGGGTCAATTGCGGCCGCTGTCGCCTCGTCCAGGCCAAGTACTGCCAGGACTGCCAGAAGGTTCTCAAAGCGAACTGTGCCCGGCTGGTTCTCGATGTCTCGCAAGGTTTTCCTGGTTATGCCAGCGCGATCCGCCACTCGGCTGGCGGTCAGTCCCTGCGCGATGCGCCAGGTCTTGAGGTCGGAGCCAATCTTGACGAGTAGCTTCTCGGTCTTGGGATGAAGATTCATTTTTGGCACTCCCATGGCTACTATAGTGATCAAAATCAGTCTGTCTGATCACTATAGCATCCATGACCCATGCACAGGCGGCTTCAATTCATCAACAAGTCAGTCAGTTGGGTGACGTCGTTCGCCATGGCGTCGGGTGCCAGAGCTTGCAGTTCTTCAGCTAGGCCGGCACCCCAGGTGACGGCGATTATCGCCATGCCGGCGGCCTTTGCCGCCACGACATCATGGATGGCGTCACCCACATAGACGCAGTCTTCGGGACGGACACCGAGCTTGGCGGCCGCTGCCAGAAGCGGCTCGGGGTCGGGCTTGTGGGCGGTAGTGTCCTCCATGGCGCCCAGCAACTCGATCAGCCCTTCGACGCCGGCCTGACGCATCGTCACCAGCGCCACCTCGCGGCGTTTCGCCGTCACCACACCAATCACGGCGCCGGCGTCTGCCAGCGATACCAGCAATTCGGGCATGCCGGGGTAGCCGGCGATCTGGTCGACATGATCGGCGTAGTAGGCGCGGTAGACGACCTCCATATCGGGGCCATGGTCAGGCGCCTCGCGAGCATACGTCTGGCGCAGCGTCTCACCGATCCAGTGCAGCGCCACGTCTCGCTCGACCGTCCGTCCGATCGTGGCAAAAGCGGCTCGGTACGACGCGACCACCAAGTCGATGGAATTGGCCAAAGTGCCATCCAGGTCGAACAGGACGACGGGCCAGCGCAGGTTTGACATGCAGCCAGTCTATTGGGGTTTCGAATGCCGCCGCATCGACGCTTGAAATTGGGGTGTCATGCCGCGAGGCGGCGTTCAGTGACGCAATATTGGCTGATTTGGCACCACGCATCACCGCTTCGGCGGTGGAAAACGTCGAAACGTCGCGTCCTCTGCGGCGCAAGAAGAACCAGCGATCAGTGTTACCCTAGAAGTTCGACCAAGAGACGGGATTAGCAATGAAATTCGACCAGGCGGAGCGGTTACGGGGCGTGCGTTATGACGTGCGGGGCGCCAACATGGTCGAGGCCCAGCGCATGGAGGCCCTGGGCGAGCGCATCCTGAAACTCAACATCGGCAACCTGGCGCCCTTCGGTTTTGAGGCGCCAGAAACCATTGTTCGCGCGGTCGTTGCGCATTTACCTGAGTCAGAGGGCTATTCAGACGCGCGTGGCGTTTACAGCGCCCGCACTGCGGTGGCCAACTACTACCAAGAGCATGGCCTGAAAATCGACGTCGACCAGGTGTGGCTGGGCAACGGCGTCTCGGAGCTGATCGCCATGGTGCTGAGCGCCATGATCAACGCGGGGGACGAAATCTTGATCCCGGCACCCGACTACCCGTTGTGGACGGCCCAGGCCACACTCTGCGGCGCCGAGGTGGTCCATTACCTGTGTGACGAGGCGAACGACTGGAACCCAGATGTCGCCGACATCGCCGCCAAGATCACACCCAAGACGCGCGCCATCGTGTTGATCAACCCGAACAACCCGACCGGCGCCGTCTATGATCGCAAGACGGTGCAGGCCGTCGTCGATTTGGCCAGGGCCCACAATCTGATCGTCTTGTCGGACGAGATTTACGAGAAGATCATCTATTCAGGCGAGCACACCTACACCGCCGAATTGACGGGCTCCGACGTGTTGTGCCTGACATTCTCGGGTCTGTCGAAGGCCTACCGGGCGTGCGGCTACCGGGCCGGCTGGGTGGTTGCCACGGGGCCGCTGGCGGCGGCATCCGGGTTGCTGGACGGGCTGAACTTGCTTGCCAACATGCGGATGTGTGCCAATGTGCCGGCCCAGCACGCCATCCAAACGGCGCTTGGCGGGCATCAATCCGTCGACGCGTTCTGTGTGCCAGGTGGGCGTTTCTACGACCAGCTCCAACTGGCACATGAGTTGCTCGTCCAGATACCGGGCGTCACCTGCGTGCCGGCCAGCGGCGCGCTGTACCTATTCCCGCGCCTTGACCCAGCCGTCTACCCGATCGACGACGACGAGGCCTGGGCGCTAGATCTTTTGCGCGCGGAGAAGATCCTCGTCAGCCACGGACGAGGCTTCAACTGGCCCAACCCTGATCACTTCCGGCTTGTTGCACTGCCTGAAGAAGAGGTACTGCGCGACGCCATCGGCCGGCTGTCCAACTTCCTTGCCACGCAGCGGTAGGAATTTCGCTTTGGGTGTTATGAAACGCCCCGTCCGACCGTCTTTATTGATGTGTGTTGTCGCAGCAACGGCCAATAAGGGTTGGTCCGATGCTGCGGCAGGGGATAGCGCGCAGTCGCCCTAGGGAGAGCGAAGGGTGAGGCAGAAATGCCTCACCCTCTAAAGGCGAAAGCGAACAGACTAGAGAAAAGCAGGACAACACGGGGTAAGCTCGTCAGGTGGCCATGGATGATTTGGCATTGCTTGACGACGCTGCCCTGCTTGGGAGGGCCAGGGACGGTGTCGATGGAGCATTCGAGACGCTGTGGACGCGGTATTACGCGTCAGCGTTCAACTATGCCAAAACGAGGGTCGGGGGACGCGGCTTTGACGCGGACGAGGTTGTCACCGATGCCTACACCAGAATCTGGCGATCGCTTAATGACGGACGCGGACCGTCAACCAATTTCCGGGCTTACCTATATGCGGCCATCCGAACGGTGGCTTGGGACAGGGCCATACGCACGGATCAGTCGCTGGATGACGCTGGAGACCTGGCGGCGCCGCAGTTGGACGAGCCCAGCAGCGACGATGACACGGTGGCGCGGTGCTTCTATGCACTCAACGAGCGGTACAGGACGGTGCTGTGGCTCAGTGCTGTCGAGGGGTACAAGCCGGCGGAAATCGGCAAGGCTTTGGGCATCGATGCCCGCAATGCTTCAGTGCTCATCATGCGGTCGAAGGAGTCCTTCCGCAAGATGTACATGGGTGAAACAAGCAATTTGGGAGACGATGTGAGCGAAGACGATGCGCAGGCGAGGCCGCCGTCTGGGGTGCCCCAGACAGCGTCCAAACCTAAGGCGACCAGCGCTTTGGGTCGCCATTTACTTGGAGGGGTTGCAGGGCTTACAGTCGCCCAAGCCGCAGTTGCCGGGGCAAATTGGGCATCGGCTGCGGTTATAGTCAATCCACCATCTATGCCGGCCAGCATTATGTTGGCGGCCGGTGCTGCCGCAGCCGGGGGGGCTGCGGCAGCTTCCGGCAGTTCTGGCGCGACCGCGGGGTCGGGCTCGGCTGGCGCATCCTCAGGTGGGTCATCTGGTGGCGCATCGGGCGGAGCGTCCGCTGGGGCGGCAAGTGGTGGCGCGTCCACCGGCACAATGGTGGCTGTCGGTGTGGCTGTAGTGGCCGTCATCGGTGCGGCGGCTTTAGGCATCAGCGCACTGGTCAGGTCGAATGGCCCCAACCCGGCGCCTCCGCCAGTCGTCACCCAGACGTCGACGACGGCTCCGCCGTCCACAACCACGACGCCGCCGGCCACCACACCGTCCGAGTCTCCTACGCCCGAGACGCCATCAGCGACGTCGACGACCCAGCCACCTCGCTCAACCACTACTACCCAGCCGCCGGTGAATCCACCTCCGCCACCCCCCACCACTACCCAGCCGCCGCCCACCGTCGACCCGACTGTGCCGTGGATCACCGACGGGTCGCAGTGCACCGGCTCTGATCAGTGGTACGGCCCATGGCCGGACGGTCCGTTCACCCATTGCCCGGCGTGATAGGCACCACCCGCTAATATCTTGAGCGTGGATCTAATAGTGGTAGGCGCCGGTCCTTCCGGCTGCGCGGCGGCATTGACGGCGGCTCGTGCTGGCCTTGACGTGCTTCTTCTGGACAAAGCCGCAGCGATGCCCCGCGCGAAAACATGTGGCGACGCGTTGACGCCAAGGGCTGTGGCTGCGCTGGCTGCCTTGGGCTTGGACATCCCGGCTCATTGGCACAGGTCGCAGGGCATCGCCGTCTATGGTGACCACAACGGCCCATTTGTCTTCGAGTGGCCAGCCTCGTCCGGTTTGCCGACAGTGTCTTGTACGGTGCCGCGTTCCGAGTTTGATTACTTCATGCTTCAGGCAGCGCAGGCGGCCGGCGTCAAGGTCCGTCTGGGCGTGGCGATTCATGGGCCGATCACCGACGGCAGCCGGGTGGTTGGTGTCAGTGGCAATGGTGAAATCTGGTTGGCGCCGGTCGTCATAGATGCCACGGGCGCGTCCGCCCGTCTTGGCGTACCGGCCGGTATGCCGCGCCTGACGCAGCGTCCGATGGGAGTGGCGGCCCGCGGCTACATGCGCGCGCTTGGCCCCCAGGCGCCGGAGGAGAAGTGGCTGCATTCGTGGTTGGCAATGCCCGAGCCAGACTCGCCGACGGAGACACGTCTGGTGGGCTACGGCTGGGTGTTCCCAATGGGGGACGGGCTTTACAACGTGGGCATCGGGCAGCTATCGACGGGCGCCACTTTTGCGCGGACTGACCATAAGGCGATGCTGGCGGATTGGGTCAAGACGCTGCCCGAGAAATGGGGCATGACCTGGGTGGACGCCGATGGCGCGCCGACTGACAAGCCGGAGGTTTTGAGCGCCGCCCTGCCGATGGGGCTGAACCGAAAGGTCGTGTACCGCAACGGCACGCTACTGGTGGGCGACGCCGCCGGCCTGGTAAGCCCGTATGACGGCGAGGGTGTGTCCTGGGGCATGGAGTCGGGCATCTGGGCGGGCGAAGCGGTTGCCGCCGCCAAGGCCGCGGGCTTCGGCACGCCCGAAGGCGAGCAGGCGTTGCAGGGGTATCACTGGCGCGTCAAGGCCGAGATCGGACGCTACTACCGCGGCGGCGTGGTGTTCACCAAGCTGATGGGCAACCCAACCGTCCTGGCTGCCTGCCTGAAGTACGGCCTGCCCCGCAAGTGGGTGATGCGCATTGTCAACAAGATGATGGCCGACCTGATAGCGCCGAAGGGTGGCCCCCTGGATGACAGAATCCTGCGTTTCCTGCTAAGGGTGGTCTTCCCCTAGGGCCGCCGACAAACCACCGGGGGTTATTGAGGTAGACTCGCTTGGGTCACACAAGCCGCCCCCCAGCGGACCTACCGGTCGACAAAGGAGATTCGTCCGTGAGCCCTTACATCCCAATTGTGGGTATGGTCGCCTTGGCGACGGTGTTCGTTGTTGCAGCCGTCGGACTGAGCGTCAAGGTTGGGCCGCGCCGCCGCAACCTCACCAAGGAAGACTCCTACGAGTGCGGCGTCGACCCGACGCCCGCGCCCGTCGGTGGTGGCCGTTTCTCGGTCAAGTACTACATAACAGCCATGCTGTTCATCATCTTCGACATTGAGATCGTCTTCCTGTACCCCTGGGCCGTCAGTTTCGACCGGCTGGGGCTCTTCGCAGTCGGCGCCATGGTGACTTTCATCGCGACGGTCTTCGTCGCGTATTTTTACGTGCTGCGCCGCGGCGGGTTGGAGTGGGACTGATGGGCTTGGAAGAACGCTTGCCATCTGGCATCATCTTGACGACCCTGGAGCAGGTGGCTGGCTGGACCCGCCGTACCTCGTTTTGGCCTCTGACAATGGGTTTGGCCTGCTGTGCCATCGAAATGATCAGCTACGGCGGCCCCCGCGCCGACGCCGGCCGTTGGGGCCAAGAGGTGTTCCGCGCCTCACCCCGCCAGGCCGATCTGATGATCGTTGCCGGCCGGGTCAGCCAGAAAATGGCGCCCCTGGTGCGTCGCCTCTACGACCAGATGGCCGACCCCAAATGGGTCATCGCGATGGGCGCCTGCTCGTCGTCGGGCGGCATCTTCAACAACTATGCGGTCGTGCAGGGAGTCGACCATGTCGTCCCCGTCGACATGTACCTGCCGGGGTGCCCACCCCGCCCCGACCAGTTGATGGACGCCGTGTTCAAGCTGAAGGAAAATGAAGTCTTCCACGCACCCATTGGGGCAGACGATGTGGCCAACCGCAAGGCAGTTGAGGCCGCCAAACTGGTAGCCACCCCGTTGGGCGCATTGAACCCGGTGACGGGTGACGACACGAAGGCGGTGACTCATGTCTGAAACGCCCCCGGACGCACTGCCGGTCGTCCCATTGCCGGACGTGCCGACCATCATCGACAGCCAGGAAGGCATCTGGGGCAACACCAGCCCCGACGTCTCGGGCTTCGGCGGGCTGGCCCGCCGCTATGACATGCCCGGCCAGGTGGCGCCGCCACTGGAAGGCTGGTTCGCCGTCGTCGATCAGGCGATCAGCGCCAAAGTGCCCGACGCCGTCTTGGCTCGTTTCGTCGACCGTGGCGAGTTGACGCTGCGGGTGCGCCCCGACCTTCTGCCAGAATTGGCGCGGGTGCTTCGTGACGACCCCTACCTGCGGTTCGAGGTCTGTGGGTCGGTGTCGGGGGTCCACTACCCGGCGCAGGTTGGCAGTGAACTGCACGCGGTGTATCACCTGCTGAGCATCACCCACAATCGGCGCCTGCGTCTCGAGGTGGCAGTGCCTGAAACGAACCCGCATGTGCCTTCAGTCACCGCCACATGGCCGATGGCAAACTGGCACGAGCGCGAAACCTACGACATGTTCGGCATCATTTTCGACGGGCACCCTGGACTCACCCGCATACTCATGCCGGACGACTGGGTGGGCTGGCCGCAGCGCAAGGACTACCCACTTGGTGGCATCGATGTGCAATTCAAGGGTGCCAGCACGCCGGCGGCCGACAATCGCAGGAGCTACGCCCGATGACCGACATTCACATGGAAAACCTGGGCAACCCCGACGAGTTCGTCGCCGGGGGAGCCGACTGGGAAGATATCGTCACCGCCGCCAGGCAGAGGGCTGACGACACCATCGTCGTCAACATGGGCCCGCAGCATCCGTCCACGCATGGTGTGCTGCGCCTCGTGCTAGAGCTGGACGGCGAGACCGTCATCGGCGCCCGCCCCGCGATCGGGTTCTTGCACAGCGGCATCGAAAAGACCACCGAGTTCCGCAGCTGGACGCAAGCGTGCGTGCTGCTGACGCGCACCAGCTACGTGGCGGGCATGCACAACGAGGCGGTCTATTCGTTGGCCGTCGACAAACTGTTGGGCATCACGGCCGAGATGCCGGCCCGGGCCAACGCCTTGCGCGTCCTGATGATGGAGGTCAACCGCATCGCCTCGCACTTGACGGCGGTTGGTGCCTGTGGCCTCGAACTGGGCGCCACCTCCGTCCAAGAGGTCTGCCTGCGCGAACGCGAAAGAGTGCTGGAATTCACCGAGGCCGTCACTGGTTTGCGCATGAACAACGCCTACATCCGCCCCGGCGGTGTGGCCGTCGACCTGCCCGTCAACGGCGTCGACCTGATACGCGAACTTGTGAAGCAACTGCGCAAGAACCTGCCCGAAGTTGGCCAGTTCACGCTGGAAAACCCCATCTTCAAAGCCCGCCTGCAAGGAGTGGGCTACATGGATCTGACGCAGTGCATGAGCCTGGGAATGTCCGGTCCCGTGCTGCGCGCCACCGGCTACCCGTGGGACTTGCGCAAGACGCAACCGTACTGCGACTACGAGACATACGACTTCGACGTGTGCACAGCCGACACCTGCGATTCGTACGGCCGGTGGGTCATCCGTCTCAACGAGATGGAAGAGTCCGTCAAGATCATCGAGCAATGCGCAGTCAAACTGGAGGCCACAGCCGGGCAGCCGTACCGCATTGAGGACGCCCGGCTGGCAGCCACATCGGATCTGTCCGTGGCCGCCGACGGCCAGGGCAACTCCCTGGCCCACGTCAAACACATCATGGGCGACTCGATGGAAGGCCTGATTCACCACTTCAAGCGCAACACCCAAGGTTTCACAGTGCCACCTGGCCAGGTGTATCAGGCGATCGAGGCTCCGCCAGGCGAGTTGGGTTGTCACGTCGTCTCCGACGGTGGGGCACGTCCGTACCGCGTACACATGCGCGACCCAGGGTTCAATGCCTTGCAGGCCGTGCCGATGGTCTGCGAGGGTGGCATGTTGTCGGACGCCGTCGTGGCTCTGGGCAGCCTGGATACCGTGATGGGAGGTGTCGACCGATGAGTGAACGGGCCTATGAAGCCACACCGAAAGAGGTGCTGCCGCACGACTTCGATGAGAAGGGCAGCATCGACTGGACGGACGAGTCGACGGCTATCAACCAGAAGACGATGGACGAACTGCGCGAACTGGCCGGCCGTTACCCGCGGCCTCGGTCAGCGCTGATGCCGATGCTGCACCTGGTGCAATCGGTTGATGAGCGGATCAGCCCGGCTGGTGTTCGGGCCTGTGCCGATATTCTCGGCATCCCCGTCGCCGAGGTTGTGGGTGTCGCCACCTTCTACACGCAGTTCCGTCGTCACCGCGGCGGCCAGCATCACGTGGGCGTTTGCCGTACCGCGCTGTGCGCCGTCATGGGCGGCGACGAGATCATGGCGGCCGTCGAACAGCACCTGGGCATCGGCGACGACGAGGTGACGCCGGACGGCAAGTTCTCGCTCGAATCGGTCGAGTGCAACGCCGCCTGCGACTACGCGCCGGTGATGATGATCGACTGGGAATTCATGGACAACATGACCCCAGGCAAAGCAATCGCCGCGCTCGACGACCTGGCAGCGGGCAAGCCCGTCAAGTCAACCCGCGGGCCGGTGCTGCCAGGCTGGGCTGCCAACGAGCGCATGCTGGCCGGTTTCGACGACGGGTTGGCTGACGATGGCCCGGCCGCCGGAGAGCCATCGCTGGCCGGGTTGAAGATCGCTCGCGCCAGAGGCTGGAAGGCGCCCGCGGCACCGAAACACAAGGCGGCCGCGCCGTCGGAGGCGAAGGGGGCGGGCGCATGACCGACACCCTTACCCCGATACTGTCCCAGACCTGGGACAAGCCAATGTCGTGGAAGCTCGACACCTACCGTGCGAACGGCGGCTATGACGGGCTGAAAAAGGCGCTAAGCATGGCGCCCGCCGACGTCATGAAGACCGTCATCGATTCCGGTCTACGCGGCCGCGGCGGCGCGGGCTTCCCGACCGGCACGAAGTGGAGCTTCATACCCCAAGACAACCCCAACCCGAAGTATCTCGTCGTCAACTGCGACGAGTCCGAGCCCGGCACCTGCAAGGACGTACCGATGCTGATGGCCTCACCGCAGCTTGTTGTGGAAGGCTCGCTCATCGCCTGCTACGCCGTCGGCGCGCACGAGGCCTACATTTATGTGCGCGGCGAGGTGGCCCACGTCATCCGGCGCGTCCGGGCGGCGGTCAAGGAGGCCTACGCGGCCGGCCTGTTGGGCAAGAACATTATGGGCTCGGGCTTCGACTGCGACATCGTCGTACACGCCGGTGCCGGTGCCTACATTTGCGGCGAAGAAACGGCCCTGCTCAGCTCCCTCGAAGGTTTCCGCGGGCAGCCCCGGTTGCGTCCGCCCTTCCCGGCGGTGGCCGGCCTTTATGCCAGCCCGACCGTCGTCAACAACGCTGAGTCGATCTGCTCGGTGCCGGCCATCTTGGTCAACGGCGCCGAATGGTACGCCGCAATGGGCACCGAAAAGTCGAAGGGCTCCATGCTCTACTCGCTGTCGGGCCACGTCGCCCACCCCGGGCAGTACGAGGCGCCGCTGGGCACGACGATGCGCACGTTGCTTGACCTGGCCGGCGGCATCCGCCCCGGCCATCAGCTCAAGTTCTTCACCCCGGGCGGTTCGTCGACGCCGATCTTCACGCCAGCGGAACTGGACGTCCCCCTCGACTATGAGGCGGTCAGTGCTGCCGGTTCGATCCTCGGCACGAAGGCCTTGCAGGTGTTCGACGAGACAACCTCGGTGGTGCGAACCACCCTGCGTTGGACGCAGTTCTACCAGCACGAGTCGTGCGGCAAGTGCACGCCCTGCCGGGAAGGCAACTGGTGGCTCGTCCAGGTGTTGGGACGTCTGGAGGCGGGCCAGGGCCAGCCGGGTGATGTCGACAAGCTGCTCAGCATCACCGACCAGATGTCGGGTCTGAGCTTCTGCGTGCTGGCCGATGGTGCGGTGGCCTGCGTCACCAGTGCCGTCAAGCATTTCCGTGACGAGTTCGAGGCCGGTTACCACACCCCGGCTTGGGAGTTGTTCCCCTACGAGAAATCGACGCTTTGGGCCAGTGAAGTGGCCCGTTCAGCGAAGCGAGGTGCGGCATGACAGACGTGACGCTTCACATTGACAATGTCGCCGTGACCGTGCCCAAGGGCACCAAGGTGATACGGGCGGCCGAGTCGGTTGGTATCGATATTCCGCGTTTCTGCGACCATCCGCTGCTCGACCCGGTGGCGGCTTGCCGTCAGTGCATGGTTGACGTGCCGGACGCCGGCAACGGCCGGGGCATGAAGCCGCAGCCCGCCTGCGCGCTGGACGCCATGGACAACATGGTCATCAAGACGGCGGTCACATCAGACGTGGCCCGCAACGCCCAAGAGGGCATGCTGGAGTTCCTGCTGATCAACCATCCGCTCGATTGCCCCATGTGCGACAAGGGCGGCGAATGCCCGCTGCAAAACCAGGCCGTATCAAGCGGCCGGGGTGAATCCCGCTACGGCGGCATCAAGCGCACCTACCCGAAGCCCACAAGGCTCACCGACATTCTGCTGCTCGACCGCGAGCGCTGCGTGCTTTGCCAGCGCTGCACGCGCTTCGGCGAACAGATCAGCGGCGACCAGCTACTGTCGCTCGTCGAGCGGGGTGCCGCCAGCCAGATCGGAACCAACCCGGAAGGTGACCAGGTCAGCTACTTCAGCGGCAACCTGGCCCAGATTTGCCCGGTCGGCGCCATCACATCGGCCGACTACCGCTTCCAGTCCCGGCCTTTCGACCTGGTCTCGACCACAACAACATGCGACAACTGCGCCGCCGGTTGCTCGCTGCGGGTCGATCAGCGTCACGGCGACGTGCGCCGCCGCTTGGCCGCCACGAACATGGACGTCAACGAGGAGTGGAACTGCGACAGGGGACGGTTCGGTTTCCGCTCGGAGTCCGACGTCTTGACGTCCCCGCTGGTGCGGGTTGACGGCGAACTACAGCCGGCGTCTTGGCCGCAAGCCTTGAGTGCGGCAGCCACCGGGTTGAAGATCCTTAACTGTCAGGTGGGTGTTATCCCCGGCGGCCGGCTGACCATGGAAAACGCGTTGGCATACGCGCGTTTTGCCAGGGAGGTCCTAGGAACGGCCAGTATCGACGCCCGGGCCCGTCGCGGGGCCAGCGCCGAGGAGGCCGACTTCCTGCAGCGCCAGGTGCGCGGGGTGGGAGTCACCTACGCCGACCTGGAGGCAGCCCGTCAGGTGGTTCTGGTGGCGCTGGAGCCGGAAGACGAATGCCCGATGATCTTCCTGCGGCTGCGCAAGGCCGTTCGAAAGGCTGGCCTGAGTGTCACGACGCTTGCCCCAGTGGCGTCTACCGGGTCGGCGAAACTCAAGGCAACAGTTGTGCCTACGGCACCAGGTGACGAGGCATCAGCGCTGGCCAACCTGAAGATGGACGCCAACACCATCGTCCTGGTGGGGGAGCGGGCCGGTGGTCTGCCAGGCATTTTGACGGGTGTTGAGGCGGCCGTCCAAGCTGCTGGGGCCCGGCTGGCTTGGGTACCGCGTCGTGCAGGCGAACTGGGCGCGCTGGTTGCCGGGTGCCTGCCATCGGGCAAGGGTTTGGCCGTCGACGAAATGCTGGCGCAGGCCGCCCAGGGCAAGCTCGGCCTGGTGCTGGGTGGCGTCGATCTGGATGACCTGGCTGACCCGGTTGCGGCCCGTCAGGCCTTGGTACAGGCGCCTTTCGTGGTCAGTTTGGAAGCCCGCCCGAGCGCTGCCACCGAACTTGCCGACGTGGTGCTGCCGGTTGCACCGCTGGTGCAGCAGGCGGGCACATTCATGGACTGGACGCTGACCACGCGGCCCGTCGAGCCAGTTTTGAAGCCTCAGCCCATGACCGATCGCCGGGTGTTGGCCGAATTGGCCCGCCGCCTAGGTGCCGATCTTGGCCTGCCAAGCTTCGCCGCCGCACACGCAGCAGCCGAGCAGCTCGTCGCGGCACGAGGCGGGCTCGCTCGTGTGCCCGGGTCGCACCACAAACCCGCGGCGGCGTCCGGTGCTCATGACGGCGCGCTGGTCCTTGCCACATGGCGCACCCTGCTGACGCCAGCTTCCCGGTGTCTCGACGGCGCCGATGTGACGGCCCGTCCCGCCACCGTCGTCGTCGGTTCGAAAGCGGCGGCACAAGCCAGGCTTACTGCCGGCACCCCGATTGTGGTGCGCGGACCGGGCGGGGCCGCGCTGACGGCACCCCTGGTTGTCGACCTGTTTGCTGCGGCCGGCGTCGTCTGGGCTCCCGATGCGCCTTGGGCGCCCGGCACCCCGGTCACACTGGAACCGGCATCAACTACACCAACATCGGATGGCCAAGGAGGTGAACGATGAACGATCCTTGGTGGCTCGTGGTCATAAAGATTGTCGTCGTCTTCGTCGGCTTGCTCACCTGGACGATCTTCAACGTCTGGTTTGAGCGTCGCGAACTCGGCAAGATGCAGAACCGTCTCGGCCCAGTCATGAACGGCCCCCTGGGGCTCGGGCAGGCGGTCGGCGACGGGCTCAAACTGCTGTTCAAGGAAGACTTCCGGCCGGCCAAGACCGACGGCATTGTCTTCAACCTGGCGCCCTACCTGACGGCGGTGGCGGCCTTCACCATGTGGACGGTAATACCCATTGGCGGGCAGGTCACCATTTTCGGGCACGTGACGAAACTGCAGATCGCCGATTTCCCTGTTTCCATGATCTTCGTCATGGCGATTTCGGGTCTGGGCATCTATGGGCTGGTGCTGGCCGGTTGGGCCAGTTCCAGCACCTACTCGCTGTTCGGCTCAATGCGGGCGACAGCGCAGCTTATCTCTTACGAGATCGCCATGGGCCTGTCGATCGTTGCGGTGGCAATGTACGCCAGCTCGATGTCGATGGGCGACATCGTGGGTGCGCAGTCGTCGACGATGCACTTCGGCAGCCTCAATGTGCCGCTACCCGGCTGGTATGGGCTGATCCTGTTGCCCAGCTTCATCACCTACGTCATCTCGATGTTCGGCGAGACCAACCGTCTGCCCTTCGACCTGGCCGAGTGCGAGTCGGAGTTGCTGAGCGGCCACATCACCGACTATTCGGGCTTCCGCTACGCCATCTACTTCCTGGCCGAGTACATCAACGTCGCCACCGTGTGCGCCGTAGCCACCACGCTGTTCCTGGGTGGCTACCGGGCGCCTTGGCCGTTCAATGTGCTTTGGGGCGGGGCTCTCGACCAGGGTTGGTTCACCGTCATCTGGTTCTTGCTGAAGGTGCAGGTGCTGATCTTCATCGTCGTGTGGGCCAGGGCCGCGCTGCCCAGGTTCCGCTACGACCACTTCATGTCGCTCGGCTGGAAGGTGCTGATACCGGCCAACCTGGGCTGGATCACCCTGATCGGCGTCTATCACAAGGCATTGAACGGGTCGCTGCCAATGTATGTGCTGATCATCACAGCAGTGATAATCGCTGCGATCGTGCTGGCCGCGGTCTGGGCCAGCGATCGGCGCGGGGCGGCTGAAGAAAAGCGATCCCATACACAGACGGGCTCGACAGGCGATTTCGATGCCTTCGCAGGCGGCTACCCGGTGCCACCGATGCCGGGTGTTCAGTTACCCGAGTTGGCTGGGCTGGTGCCGGCAGCACTGGAGTACGAGGGCCAGGTGGCCTCCGCTCGCCGCACGGCCGACGAGACGGAAGGGGGCGACTGACATGGGCGCTTGGTCAGGTTTTTGGATCACGTTCAAGACGATGTTCCGTCCCACCTTCACGCAGGGCTACCCGCAGAAGGGCAAAGAAAAGATCACGGCACCGCGTTTCCATGGCCGTCATCAACTGAACCGCTGGCCAGACGGGCTCGAGAAGTGTGTGGGGTGCGAATTGTGTGCCTGGGCCTGCCCGTCCGACGCCATCTACGTTGAGGGTGGCGCCAACACCGACGAGGCCCGCTATTCGCCCGGTGAACGGTACGGGCGCGTCTACCAGATCAACTACCTGCGCTGCGTTTTCTGCGGTTTGTGCATCGAAGCGTGCCCCACAAGGGCGTTGACGATGACGAACGAGTTCAAGCTGGCGGACCGGACGCGGGAATCGCTGATCTACACGAAGGACGAGTTGCTGGCGCCGTTGTCGGCCGGCATGACGGCACCACCGCACCCGCGCCTGTTGGGCAGCGAGAAAGACTATTACGCCGGGCTGCCGGACGTCGGCGACGTCGACACCCGGGTGCCAGCTTCTTCGGCAGTCATGGGGGGTGAAGCATGATTGGTATGACCGTCAGCCTGACCGCCATAACGTTCTGGGTGTGTGCCCCGATCATGGTGGTGTTGGGCTTCGGTATGGTGCTGGCCCGCAAGGTTGTTCATTCAGCCTTGTGCCTGGCCGGATTGATGGTGGCACTGGGTGTGCTTTACGCCAGCATCAACGCACCCTTCCTATTCGTCGCCCAGTTGATCGTCTACACCGGCTCGGTGATGATGCTGTTCCTGTTCACCATGATGCTGATTGGCGTAGACACGGCCGACGAGTTGAAAGAGACCATCAAAGGCCAGCGGGTGTCGGCGATCGTCATCGCGGTGGCCCTGGCCGGGTTACTCGGGTTCACCGTGCTGCACGCCATCGTGGGCCAAAGTGGTGGGCTGTCTGTGATCAACAACGCGGCCGGGGGCAATGCCCAAGCCGTTGCCCAGTTGATCTTCGGACGTTACGCGGTGGCCTTCGAGGCCGCGTCCGCCCTGGTCATCACCGCAGCGCTTGCGGCCATGGTGTTGTCGCACGCCGAACGGTTGACACCGAAAGAACGCCAGCGTGAGCGCGCCGACCGTCGTGTGCGGCAATTCGCCAGCGACGCGCTTCCGGTGGCGCCCGATCCTGCGCCCGGCGTCTATGCCCGTCACAACGCGGCCACCTATCCGGCCCTGCTGCCCGACGGCACGGCGGCACCGGGTTCCGTCGCCCCCGCACTGGAGGCGCGCGGACAGGCCGTGCTCGCCGAACCGGCACTGAAGTTGCCGGCCCAGTCGCTGCACAATCGGTTGGCGGCCCAAGCCACTGAGCTGGACGGGCAACCGCGGCTGATGGCAGACCTGCCAGATGCCGCGCCGGCGCTGACGGCCAAGGCCGATGACGCCGAAGACCAGGAGGCGGCGAAATGAACGAGAACTACTACCTGGTGTTGGCCGCCATACTTTTCGCTATCGGCGTGGCCGGTTTCTTGACGCGGCGCAACGCGCTGCTGATCTTCATGTCCATCGAGTTGATGCTCAATGCCGCCAACCTGACCCTGGTGACCTTCGCGGATGCCTTGGGTGACTTGACTGGCCAAATCATGGCCTTCTTTGTCATGGTGGTTGCGGCGGCCGAGGTGGTTGTCGGCCTTGCCATCATCATCACTATCGCAAGGTCGTTGCACACCGCCAGCATCGACGCTTCGAGTTGGTTGAGGCGCTGATATGACTGGTGGAGTAACTGGTGCGGTCGGCCTGGCATGGTTGCTGGTGCTGATTCCTTTCGCTGCGGCCGCTGTGCTGCTGCTGATCGGCAAGGCGGGGGACAAGTGGGGCCATTGGCTCGGCGTGGCCGGCCTGGTAGCGCCCTTCGGTTTGGCCGTGGCCATGCTGGCGCAAATGCTTTCGAACAGCGGGGTGGAAAGCTACTTCGTCAAATGGTTCGTCTGGATTCAAGCTGGTTCGCTGAGGGTTGACGCCGGCTTGCAGGTTGACCATCTGAGCCTGGCATTCGTGCTGCTGGTGACGGGGGTTGGCTCGCTGATCTTCATCTACGCTGTTGCGTACATGGCCCACGACCCGGGGCGGCGCCGCTTCTTTGGTTTCCTCAACATCTTCGCCGGCTCGATGCTGCTGCTGGTGCTGGCCGACAACTACGCCTTGTTGTTCGTCGGCTGGGAGGGTGTGGGCCTGGCGTCCTACCTGTTGATTGGGTTCTGGCAGCAGAAGCCGTCCGCGGCGCTGGCCGCCAAGAAGGCCTTCATCATGAACCGCATCGGCGACCTGGGCTTGCTGAGCGCGATGGCCTTGCTGTTCGCCCATATCGGCAGCGTCAACTTCGTCGCCGTCGGCCCGGCCGTGGCCGGTGGCGGAACGTGGGTTGCCCTGGTCGGGTGCCTGCTGCTGCTTGCGGCCTGCGGCAAATCGGCGCAGTTCCCGCTGCAATCCTGGCTGCTCGACGCTATGGAGGGTCCCACCCCCGTGTCGGCGCTCATCCACGCGGCGACGATGGTCACCGCGGGCGTCTACCTGGTGGTGCGCAGCCAATTCGTCTTCACCGTCAGCCCTGTGGCCATGTGGGCGGTCGCGATCGTCGGCGTGGTGACGCTGCTGATCGGCGCCTGGATCGGCACGGCGAAAGCCGACATCAAGAAGGTGTTGGCCGGGTCGACGATGAGCCAAATCGGCTACATGATGCTGGCCGCGGGTTTGGGCCCGGCCGGGGCGGCATTCGCCATTTTCCACCTGCTGACGCACGGCGATTTCAAGGCCAACCTCTTCCTCGGGGCAGGGTCGGTCATGCACGCCATGAATGATGACGTCGACATGATGCACTTCGGTGCGCTGCGCAAAGTGATGCCGTGGACATTCCTGACCTTTGCCTGCGGCACGCTGGCGCTGATCGGTTTCCCCTTCATTTCCGGCTACTACAGCAAGGACCACATCATCACAGCCGCCTTTGACAAGTCGCCGGTGTTGGGTGCGCTCGCTCTGCTGGGTGCCGTCGTCACTGCCTACTACATGACGCGTCTGGTCATCTTGACGTTCTTCGGCGAAAAGCGCTGGGAAGACGGCGTCCACCCGCATGAGGCCCCAGGCCTGATGCTGGTGCCGATGGTCATCTTGGCCATCGCCTCGCTTGCGGCCGGCGCGTTCTTGAACACCCGCATCATCGGGTGGCTGTCGCCGGTGACGGGTGAGCCGGCCGAGATTCCGCACGGGCTTTTCGAGTTCACGTGGGTGACTGGTGCGGCCGTTGCGGCGCTGGTTGTCGGTGTGTTGGCGGGCTGGCTGGTGTATCGCCGCGGGCCGGTCAACGAGTCGAACTTCCTACTGCGGGCCGCTGACGCCGAACTGGGCGCCAACGCCGTGGGCGATGTGGTCGTCAAGGCCAGTGACGGCGTCGCCGACTCCGTCGGAATCATTGATCGTTACCTCGTCGACGGTGGGGCACGCGGCGTCTACCGCGCGGGCATCGGGTTGTCGACCTGGGTTCGTGGCCTGCAAAACGGAAAGGTTCGAAGTTACGGGCTGATGATGGGTGTCGGTGTGGTTGTTATTCTTGTGGCCGTCGTCGTGGCAGGGCAGGTGATCTGACATGCCGTGGCTAACAGTAATCGGATTGCTGCCGCTGGTCGGCGCGCTGGTGACGACTCTGGTCAAGGGTCACTCACGGGTGCCGATCGGATTCGTCTTCGCCGCCGTCACCTTCGGGCTGAGCGCCTGGGCGATCGGTGCGCGCGCTTCGCTGGACGAATCGTACACATGGATACCGCAGATCGGCGCCCACTACGCGTTGCGCATGGACGGGCTGAGCGCTCTGCTGGTGATAGTGACCACATTCGTGACGGCCATCGTCATTCTGACCAGGTGGAAGACGCAGCGTTGGTTCAATTTGCCGCCGCTGGCGCTGGCGCTGGAAAGTGCCGCGTTGTTCACGTACCTGGCCAACGACATCCTCATCTTCTTCATCGCCTTCGAGGTGACGCTGATACCGATGTACTTCCTGATCGCCTCGGGTGGCAAACCTAAGCGGTCGGCGGCGGCGCTGAAGTTCCTGTTGTTCTCCTTGGCCGGTGGTTTGGTTCTGCTGGGCGGTGTCATCTATGTCATGGCAATCGCCCCCTCTGGGCTGTCGTTCAGTGACCTGTCTGGGTTGGCGATGACACCAGGTGCCGAGAAGGTGCTGTTCCTCGTCTTCTTCGTGGCCTTCGCCTTCAAGTCACCGCTGGTGCCGCTGCACCCCTGGCTGCCCGACGCTGTCGAACAGGCCAGGCCGGCGGCGTCGGTCCTGTTGGTCGGCGTGCTGGACGGCATCGGTCTTTACGGAATGGTGCGCTTCTGCGTGGGCATCACACCGGGCGGTGCAACTTGGGCGGCCTACGGCATTGAGATAGCAGCCTTGGTGACAGTGGTCTACGGCGCCTTCGCTGCAATAGCCTCGCGCAGTCTGATGCGCATGGCGGCCTTCACATCGATAAGCCACGCGGGCTTCATGGTGCTTGGCTTGTTCGCTTTCACCAGCGCCAGCGTGAGCGGCGCCATGACTTATGTGGCGGCGCACGCGCTGAGCGCTACGGCGCTGATTCTGGCTGCCGGTTGGGCCGTCAAGCGGCGCGGCGACGACCTCACCAAGGGCGCGTTCGGCGGTTTGGCCCGTCGAGCCCCGGTTCTGGCCGGTGTGTTCCTGGTGTCTGGTTTGGCCACGCTGGCGTTGCCGGGCACGGCCAATTTTGCGGCAGAGCTTTCGATAATCATTGGAGCTTGGGGCCGTCACCCCGTGCTGGTGGCCGTCGCGCTGCTGGCAGTGCTGGGTGCCGGCGTCTACGTCATGTGGGCATATCAGCGCGTCTTCACCGGTGCCGCGGATGTTGCTGTGGACGAGATGCAACCTGAGGGTGCCCCGCAGTTAGGTGATATCCGGCCAACATCACGTTGGGCCGCCGGTTTGGCACTGGTTGGGGTGATCGCCTTCGGCGTGTTCCCGGGTGCTATCCAGAACCTGGTGTCCGACACCGCTACGCAAACAATGTCGGTGGCCCAGATGAGCGATCCTGAGGGAGGTCGGTGACATGGCATACATAGCCCTATTGCCCCTGCTGGTAGTTGCCCTCGGCGCTCTGGTTGGCGTGCTGCTGGAGGCGCTGGTGCCGCGTCGGCACCGCTTCGTCACCCAGGCATGGTTCACGGCCGCCATCGTCGTGGTGGCGCTGGTGCGCGTCATCATCAACTGGAAGACGCCGTCTTCTCGCGTGTTGGCCGGTAATCTGTCGGTCAGCCTCGATAACGCCACCTTGATCGTCTGGGCCGGGCTTTTGCTGTTCGCGCTCGGTTCCGTCGTCTTGGCGGCGCAACGTTTCGGCGGGGTCTCGTCGTTCACGCCAATGGCGGTCGCGGCCCCAGGGTCGTCCGACGAGCAGACCGCTGAGGCCGAGGGTGTTGAGCACACCGAGATATTCCCGCTGATGCTGTTCTCGTTGACCGGCATGCTGCTGTTTCCGGCGGCAACTGATCTGCTGACGGCTTTCATCGGCCTGGAGGTTCTGTCGCTGCCGCTTTATCTGATGACAGCACTGGCCCGGCGTCGTCGCCTGTTAAGCCACGAGGCGGCTTTGAAGTACTTCCTGCTCGGCGCCTTCAGTTCGGCTATCTTCTTGTACGGCGCGGCGTTGACCTACGGTTTCGCCGGTGGCGCGGACTATTCGGCCATCGACCGGGCTATCAGCCTTGGTCTGGCGCGTCAACCGTTGCTTCTGGCGGGCTTTGCGCTGCTGATGGTGGGCCTGCTGTTCAAGGTTGGTGCGGTGCCATTCCACGCCTGGGTGCCAGACGTGTATACCGGGGCGCCCACGCCGCTGACGGCCTACATGGCGGTCGGCACCAAGGTCGCGGCCTTTGGCGCGCTGATCCGCGTGCTCTACGTGGCGTTCGGTGGCCTTTCATGGACGTGGGCGGTGCCGCTGGGCATTGTGGCGGTGCTGACAATGGGTTTGGGCGCCATCTTCGGCTTGACGCAAACCAACATCAAACGCCTGATGGCATACTCGTCAATCGCCCATGCCGGCTTCGTCCTGGTGCCGATTGCGGCGGCCTTGGCGGTCACCACGGTTGGGGCGTTGAGCTCGATGACTGCCGCCGTGTACTACCTGGCTTCTTACGGGCTGGCCACTTTGGGTGCTTTTGCCGTCATCATGCTGGTGCGGGACGGCACCGGCGAGGCGCCAGACCTGGCGTCGTGGGCAGGGCTGGGCCGTCGTCACCCCTGGGTGTCTGCCGCGATGACACTGTTCCTTTGCTCATTGGCCGGCATCCCGGCGACTGCCGGTTTCATCGGCAAGCTGGACGCCTTCGTCGTCGCTTGGCGCGGGGGCCTGGCCTGGCTGGTGATCCTTGGGCTGGCGTTCTCGCTTGTGGCCTTGGGCTTCTACATGCGCATCGTGCTGGTGATCTGGTTCGGCAAGCCGTCCATCGAACGGGCGGCGTCAGACTCCGCAGACACCCCCGATCAGCCGGCGGATATCGTCAAGGTGCCGGTGTCGCTTGGCATCCTGATGGCGCTGTGCGCGGTGGCCACACTGATCGGTGGGCTGGTACCCAATTACTTCACCCACTTCGCGAGCTTGGCGGGGCAAATGCTCCGGTAACATAGGGGGGTATCAACAACGATGCCCTTGCTAGACAGGAGACGGCCGATGGCCGGTGATACGACTGGTGACACCTCGGCGTGGCTTGCCCGCGTCGAATCGAAGCTGGCTGCCATAACGCAGGCCGACAGCCCGTTCGTCACCGATGCGTCGCATCACATCTTGATTGCCGGTGGCAAACGGCTGCGCCCGCTGCTGGTGGATCTGACATCGCAGATCGGTGATGGGCCGGTTGATCAAGACAACCTAGATTCGGCCGCGCTGGTGGTGGAGCTGACCCACGTCGCCAGCCTGTATCACGACGACGTGATGGATGAGGCGGTGCTGCGTCGCGGCGTCGAATCGGCGAATCTTCGCTATGGCAATACCGTCGCGATCTTGACCGGCGACTATCTTTTCGCGCGGGCATCCTGGTTGGTTGCGACCCTGGGCACCGAGTTTGTGGCGCTGCAGGCCGAAACATTCGCCCGGATGGTCCAAGGCCAGATCGCCGAGTTCAAGGGCCCCGCCACCGGCGAGGACGAGATGGATCACTACCTCAAGGTGTTGTCGGACAAGACGGCGGCGTTGATCTCGACGTCAGCAATGTTCGGTGGCATGGTCGCCAACCTGGACGCGCCGGTGTTGGCCGCGTTGGGACGGTTCGGCGAGGCCATGGGCATGGCCTTCCAGCTTCACGATGACGTGATCGACATTACCTCGGATGCGTCCGGCAAGAGCCCCGGCACCGACCTGCGCCAGGGGGTGACGACGCTGCCCATCCTGCTGCTGAGACGCTCGGAGGACCCGGCCGACAAGCAACTGTTGGCCAGCCTTGGCCCCGGGATGACCGACGAACAGGTCGCCGAGACGGTGGCCGTGCTGCGTGCCCACCCCGTGCTGGACCAGGCGCGCGAAGTGGTGGCCGGCTATGCCCGTCAAGCCGATGCTGAGCTTGACATCCTGCCGCAGTGTGCCGCCAAAGACGCCCTGCTGGCGTTGACCGCCGAGATGACAAACTGATGAGCGGGCAGTCGTCGGACGCCGATGTTGCCGGCGAGGATGTGGCCGAAAAGGAATGGTGGGACGACCCCGGCATGCCGTGGCGTCACAAGCCCGGCAAAGCCGACATCGCCTGCCTGGCTTGGATCGGCATCGTCGGGGTGTGGGGCCTGGCGATGTTGCCGCTGCGCAGTTGGCTGATGGGCCTGAATGTGCCGTTGCTGGTGACGTTGACCGGGTCGCGCGCAGCCATAGCCGGGTTGGGGTCGCTGACCAGGGTTGGTGATTACGTCTCATGGTGGTGGCCAATGCTGGCCGGCCTGATCATGTCGATCAAGTTCGACTGGGTGTATTGGTGGGCCGGCAAGCTGTGGGGCCGAGGCATCATCGAGGTGTGGGCGGGGCAGTCGAAGCGCGCCGCCAAGAACTACGCCCGGGCCGAGCGCTGGGCGCTCCGCTGGGGGGCGCTGGGCATCTTCTTGGCCTACGTGCCGATTCCGCTTCCGATCATGGCGGTGGTCTTCGTGCTGGCTGGGGCATCGGGCATGAGCTGGAAGAAGTTCATTTTGCTGGATGCGGCGGCGTCAGCGCTTTGGCAGTTGGCCTATTTCGGGTTGGGGTTCGCCATCGGCGAACCGGCGGTGGCCGTCCTCAAGGCTTACGCCAGAATCGCCAATTACGTGACGATCGGTCTGATCGTCGTCATTGTCATCGGCTACATCCTGAAGCCGAAGGCGAAGCCGGCCGACTAAGCGCGTCCGTCTTGCCCTGATTCAAAAACCTACGCTTCGAAGGCTAAAACTGGCGTCGACTCGGACGAGGCGGCGGCCAGTGGCGCGGAATCGCCGATTTTCGTTCACGCAGCACCGCTTCGCCGTCAGTCGATAATAGGGTGCGCTTCGCCGCATTGGGGCGAGCGGTTAAGATCGTAGCTGTGAAAATGACTAAGGCGACGCTGCTTGATTTGGTTGACGGGTTGACCGGGGAGTTCGTCTTGGGGGATGGCAGCGCCGAGGTGCGCGACATCGTCTACGACTCGCGCAAAGGCGAACCTGGGGACGTCTTTGTCGCCCTGCCGAGCGTCCAGCATGACGGCCACGACTTCATTAATGACGCCTACAGCCGAGGTGTGCGGACGTTCGTCGTCGAGCGCTGGGCCGAGGACGCGCCAAATGACGTGACGGTCTTCCGGGTGCCGGATTCACGCGTCGCCCTGGCCGGCATGAGTGCCATCTATTTCGGGTTTCCGGCGAAGAAACTGACCGTCATCGGCTTGACCGGCACCAAAGGCAAGACGACGACGTCCTACATCATCAAGGCGATCTGTGAAGCGGCCGGTGTGGCGGTCGGCATCATCGGGTCGAACGGCATAACTTACCCGGCGCCTAACGACCCGCGCTCCGTCGATGGCATCTATCACACCAAGGGGCTCAACACGACGCCTGAGAGCTACGAGTTGGAGCA
>Ga0123357_10000058_pt1 | contig 86731 bp, 77 predicted proteins | sample TergutEmb28metaG_FD_89873 | JGI IMG/M metagenome (GOLD analysis project Ga0123357, IMG submission 89873) | Embiratermes neotenicus P4 segment gut microbial communities from Petit-Saut dam, French Guiana - Emb289 P4 | ecosystem: Host-associated > Arthropoda: Insects > Digestive system > Gut ...
CCACCCGTACACCCCGCCAACACGACCGCGACCAGACCGGCCACCAGACCGTACAACACCCTTGTCATAGTTTCCTCCCTCACACGATGCGGACACACCCTGACACACAGTCCACACCATCGACAAGGCCCACGGTCACTTATCCACAAGGTGAATGAACCGGAACACCCCAGCATCCACGCCGAGGGTCACCCCCGGTCGTACCAATATCCCCCCGGAACGAACAGGGAATCCACGAGGTGGCTCAGCAGACCGACGTCCTGGAGCAGGTCCAGCACCGTGTAGCGGGTGCGGATGGTCTGGGCTTGGTAGTACTTCCTTCTCAGCTGGGAAAGGGTCACCTCGATCTGCGACGGGTGATGGACGGCGCCGACCTCGGCGAGCATCTCTTCGACCACCCGCGCCGGGAGGACCTGCGCCTGGATCCTGGTCCGCATGGCGCCCCAGCGCTCACGGATCAGGTCGAGGCGCGCCCGGGCCTGGTCACGGGGGACGTACTTGTCACGGGATTGGGCGATGGCCGCCTCACGGATGACCGGGTCGGACTGGAGGGCACGCACGTGCGCCTCCACCTGACCCCACGTGGGCCACGCGGCCACCCGGGCCTCGACGTCCAGGTGCGACAGATCGAGGTCGAGGACGCTCTCGTACAGGGCGCACATGGCCACGGCCCCCAGACCGACTTTGAAACCGTGGGACAGGGGCGGGTCCCAGTCACGGCCGTACCCCTCCATCTCCCATTGATGGGAGAAGTAATGCCCCGCGCCCGACGCGGGTCGAGACGAGGAGCACATCTGCATGGCCAACCCGGACAGGATCAACTCCTCCGACAGCTTCTCGACAGCCGCCAGGTCTCCCTTCGCCAGGGCGGCGGGGTCGCCCAACGCCTCGCGCAACGGCGGCTGGACCACGGCCCACGCCTGCTCGTCGATGGGTTCCAGGCCCAGTTCGTCGGCGATGATCCAGTCCGCCCCGGCTGGGACCTTCTCGATGAGGTCGCCGTACCCTGTCGCGGTCAGGCGGGCGGGCGCTTGGGCCATGACGTCCAGCGGGACGATCACCCCGCGCGGCGCCGGGCAGTGGACGGTCTGTTTGACCCCGTCCACGGTGATGGCCGCGCCGAAGGAGGTGTAGCCGTCCACCGACGCGGCCGTGCACACGTTGAGGTAGCTGCGACCCGTGATGTGCGAGGCCAGCTTGGTGACGTCGTTGAGGGAGCCCGACGCGATGGACAGCGGGACGGCGCTGGTGTCGCTCAAGGCGCCCACCAGGTCGGCCACCATGCGGTCGTCCGCGAAGAGGACGGGGACGCCGGGGTAGACGATAGGGGGATCGCAGGCCACACCGTGCGCGGCCATCGACGCCTGGACCTGGTCGCCGGCGACAGCCCAGGTGTTCTCGTCGGCCACGATGACGCCCGTCGAACCTGGGAACAGGTCGGCGAAGACGCCGCCCGACCGACTGAGGACGTTCGCCCCCATGACAACAGTCTTCGTGTCCAAGCCGTGAGCGAGGACGTGATCGATGAGCATGCTCATAGCGTCCAGTCTAGGACGGGCACGGTCACACAGTGGCGAGGAAAGCCGACACCGACTCGAAGAAGCCTCTGCCGTCGAGGGTCGGGGCGATCTGGGGGTCCACGTTGTGCTCGGGATGGGGCATGAGCCCCACGACGTTGCCGCGCTCGTTGGCGATGCCGGCGATGTCGTGGATGGAACCGTTGGGGTTGCCCACGTACCGGACGACGACGCGGCCCTCGCCCTCCAAGCGGGCCACGGTGTCCGCGTCGGCCTGGTAGTTGCCCTCGCCGTTCTTGAGCGCGACGCAGATCTCCTGGCCGACCTCGTAGGCGTTGGTCCACGCGGTGTCGGTCGACTCCACACGCAGACGCTGGTCGCGGGCCGTGAAGACCCGCACCTCGTTGCGGATGAGAGCCCCCGGCAGCAGTCGAGCCTCGCACAGGATCTGGAAGCCGTTGCAGATCCCCAGCACGGGCATCCCCTGCCCGGCGCGGCGCACGACCTCGTCCATCACAGGCGAGAACCGCGCGATGGCGCCGCACCGCAGATAGTCTCCGTACGAGAACCCTCCGGGCAGGATCACAGCATCGACCTCGCCGAGGTCGTCGCTGGCGTGCCACAACCCGACCGCTTCCGCGCCCATCAGAGTGATGGCACGCTTGGCGTCGTGGTCGTCGAGGGATCCGGGGAAGGTGACGACCCCGATCTTCATGAGACGACCTCGAAATTCTCGATCACGGTGTTGGCCAGGAAGGACTCGGCGAACTGGCGAACCTCATCCAGCACCTCGTCGGTCACGTCCTTGTCCACCTCGATCTCGAATCTCTTGCCTTGGCGGACGGAGAAACCTGTATGGCCCATCCGTTTCAGGGCCCCGGTGACCGCCTTGCCTTGCGGGTCGAGGATCTCGGGTTTGGGCATCACATTGACGACGACTCTAGCCATGCCCTCCATCCTACTGCCCCGCATGGCCGACTCGCCCGACGAGGGGACGACGCAGGTGTCGCCGGGCCGGATGTCGGCTCGACGCCAGGCAGGGTCTCACTGGATGTCGGTGTTCCCGGTGAGACGGTGGTAGGCCTCGACGTACCGGGCCCTGGTCGCCTCCACGATCTCGGGCGGCAGCGCGGGAGGAGGGGTGGACCCGTTCTTGTCCCATCCGGAGTCCTCGGCCAGCCAGTCGCGGACGAACTGCTTGTCGAAGCTGGGAATCTGCGCGCCCGGGCGATAATGGGCCTCGTCCCAGAACCGAGAGGAGTCCGGGGTCAACACCTCGTCGGCCAGGACGATCGTGCCGTCCCAGCGCCGCCCGAACTCGAACTTGGTGTCGGCGAGGATGATGCCGTGTTCCTCGGCGATCGCCGACGCCTTGACGAAGATGTTCAGGGTCAGGTCGCGCAGAGCGTCGGCCGTGTCGCGTCCCACCAGGTTCACCAACTCGGCGAAGGAGATGTTCTCGTCATGCTGGCCGATGTCGGCCTTGGTGGACGGGGTGAAGATCGGCTCGGGCAGACGGTCGGCATGGCGCAGCCCCGCCGGCAGGGGAATCCCCGTCACCGTCTGGGACTTCTGGTACTCCGCCCATCCGGAGCCGGTGATGTACCCGCGGGCGATGCACTCCACCGGGATCATCGGGAGTTTCTCCGCCACGATCGAGCGGCCCTCCCACTCGGCGGGGATCTCGTACGGACCCGGCTGACCGCCGATCCGCGACCCCCACACCACGTGGTTCTCCGTGATGTCGGCGAGTTGGTCGAACCACCACAACGACATTTGCGTCAGGATGGTTCCTTTGTCGGGGATGGGAGTCGGCAAGACGAAGTCGAAAGCCGAGATGGCGTCCGTGGCGACCATGAGCAGTTGCGCGGGGTTCGGCACTTCGTACAAGCGACGCACCTTGCCCGCATGGAGCAGTGGAAAGTTCACGAAGCCATCCTATCGGCGGCCCTCAAACCGTGCCACGAGCGGTGCCGCACGAGCCCGCCCAGTGGGAGTGTTCCCCCCGCCGTGTCCCACTGTGGTGAACGGGATCCGTCGAGGATCCCGACCGCCGTCCTCAGCCGCGTTTGACGAGCGAGGCCCACTCGTCCTTCAAGCCGACGGTGCGGTGGAAGACCATGGGGTGGACCCGGTCGGCGGCGAAGTAGCCGATGCGCTCGAACTGGACGACCTGGCCCGGACGGACCCCGCCCTCGACATCCGCCAGAGCGGGTTCGACCTTGGCGGCCACCCGCTCCATGGACGCGGGGTTGAGGTCGTCGATGGGGTCGCCCGTCGTCTCGCCCGGCGCCTCGGCGGAGAACAGCCTGTCGTAGAGACGGACCTCGGCGTCCAGGGCATGGGAGGCGGCGACCCAGTGCATGGTGGACTTCACCTTGCGCCCGTCGGGAGCGTTGCCTCCCCGGCTGGCCGGATCGTACGTGGCCCGCACCTCGACCACCTCGCCGGAGTCGTCGAGCACGACGTCGGTGGCCGTCACCAGATAGGCGCCGCGCAGGCGCACCTCGCGGCCCAGCGTCAGGCGGAAGTACTTCGGCGGCGGGTCGAGGGCGAAATCCTCCCGCTCGATCCACACCTGGCCGCTGAAGGGGACCGAGCGCGACCCGTCGTCCGGATTCTCCGGATTGTTGACGATGTCGAACCACTGGGTCTCTCCGACGCAGTCCTCGCCGGCCTCGCGGGCCTGGGCGATGGTATGGCCGTCCTGCGTGGGCCAGTTGTCGATGACCAGCTTGAGGGGCCGGACGACCGCCATGCGGCGCTGCGCCACACGGTTGAGCTCCTGGCGCACGAAGGACTCCAACTCCTCGATGGAGTGCCGAGAATTGGTCTTGTTGATCCCGATGTGGGTGCAGAAGGCACGGATCGCCGCGGCGGGGTACCCGCGACGGCGGAGCCCCTGCAACGTGGGCATGCGGGGGTCGTCCCAGCCGTCCACCACGCCGTCCTCGATCAACTGGCGCAGCTTGCGCTTGCTGGTGACGGTGTGGGTGAGTTCCAAGCGGGCGAACTCGAGTTGCTGAGGCTTCTCGTAGGGCAGGTCGAGATGGTTCAGGTACCAGTCGTACAACGGCCGATGGGCGACGAACTCCAGGGTGCACATCGAATGGGTGACGCCCTCCAGGGCGTCGGACTGCCCGTGGGCCCAGTCATAGGTCGGGTAGATCACCCAGGCGTCGTGGGTGCGATGGTGGTGGCCCCGGCGGATCCGGTACATGACCGGGTCGCGCAAGGCCATGTTGTCCGACTGCATGTCGACCTTGGCCCGCAGCACCTTGGCGCCGTCCTCGAACTCCCCGGCCCTCATCCGGGTGAACAGGTCGAGGTTCTCGTCGGGAGTGCGGCTGCGGAAGGGAGACTCGACGCCCGGCTTGCCGTACCCCCCGCGCTGGGCCGAGATCGTCTCCTGGTCCTGGTCGTCGACGTACGCCAAGCCGCGCTCGATCAGGGTCTGCGCCCAGGCGTAGAGAGCTTCGAAATAGTCGGACGCATAGTAGACGTTGTCCGGGCGGAAGCCCAACCAGGCGATGTCGTCGATGATCGACTCGACGTACTCCACGTCCTCGGTGTCGGGGTTCGTGTCATCGAACCGCAGGTTGCACGTCCCGCCGAACTGCTCGGCGATGCCGAAGTCGGCGGTGATCGCCTTGGCGTGCCCGATGTGCAGGTAGCCGTTCGGTTCGGGAGGGAACCGGGTCTGGACCCTGGACGAATAGAGCCCTGAGGCGTTGTCGGCTCGCACCGTGTCGGCAATGAAATCCCCTGCAGAGGTCGTCGGTTCGCTCATTTGGCCAGATTATCACGCGACGAAAGCCCGCAACCGGGCCAGGCAGGACTCCCGTCCCAGGATCTCCATGGATTCGAACAGAGGCGGCGAGACCAGCACCCCGGTGATCGCCACGCGGATCGGGGCGAAGGCCAGCTTCTTCTTGAGCCCCATCTCGTCCACCAGTCGAGTGGTGAGCGCGTCGTGCATCGCGTCGGTGGTGAACTCGTCCAACCCGGACAGGACCTCGATGGACGCCTGGATGACCGACTCGGCGTCCGTGGCCACCTTCGCACGGGCGTCGGCGTCCACGGGCAGCGCCTCGTCCTCGCACAACAGGAACCGCACCTTCCCCAGGGCCTCCTTGAGGACGGTCAGGCGCGGGGCGATCAGGGGGACGGCCTCACGGACCACCTCGCGCGCACGGGGGGTCAGGCCGCCCGGGAGCTCGTCGGACTGGTAGGCGTCGATGTGGGCGCAGATCGCGTCGGCGAGCTCGTCGTCGCCCAAGGACCGGATGTAATGCCCGTTGAGCCAGTCCAGTTTCTTCACGTCGAAGACGGGACCGACCGTGTTGACCTTGGCCCAGTCGAAATCGGCCACGAAGTCCTCGAAGGCGCACACCTCGGCGTCGTCCGCTTGAGGCGGGTAGCCCATCAGCTGCAAGAAGTTGCGCAGGGCCTGGGGAAGGTAGCCCTCCTCCTTGAACCAGAGCAGGCGGGCCGCGGGGTTCTTGCGCTTGGAGATCTTCGACTTGTCCTGGTTGCGCAGCAGGGGCATGTGGCACCACACGGGCGCCTCCCATCCCAGCCACCGGTAGAGCAGGATATGTTTCGGCGTGGAGGAGATCCACTCCTCGCCGCGCACGACGTGGGTGATGCCCATGAGGTGGTCGTCGACGACGACCGCCAGGTGGTAGGTCGGGAAACCGTCCGCCTTGAGGATCACCTGGTCGTCGGGACGGGGCGCCGAGATGAGGCCCCGGATCTGGTCTGTGAAGCTGAGCTCCACGTCATCGGGGATGAGCATCCGCACGACGGGGGTCTCGCTGAACCCTGGCAGCTCGGCCCGCTCCTCTCGGGTCTTGCCCCAGCACAGCCGGTCGTACCCGGTGGTGGGCTGCTTGGCCTCCTCCTGGGCCTTGCGCATCTGCGCCAGCCGGTCCGGGGAGCACCAACAGTAGTAGGCGTGCCCGGCCTCGATGAGCCGGTCGACGATGGGCCGGTAGGTGTCCAGCCGCTCGGATTGACGGTACGGGGCGTACGGCCCGCCGATGTCGGGCCCTTCGTCCCAATCCAGACCCAGCCAGGACAGCGTGTCGTAGATCTGGGCCTCCGACCCGGCCACCAGTCGGGCCTGGTCGGTGTCTTCGATCCTCAAGACGAACTGGCCGCCGGTTTTACGGGCGTACGCGAGGTTGAACAAAGACATGTACGCCGTGCCGACGTGGGGGTCGCCTGTGGGCGAGGGCGCCACCCGAAGGCGTGCGGGAGCCGAGGAGTCTGTCATAGTGCGATCCAGTCTACTGGCCCGGGGACCGCCTCCGGTGAGGAGACGGCCCCCGGCCCCGACCTGTCGACGCGAGACGTCACTCCGGCGTGGCCATGTGACGAGAGACCACGCCGGCGCCCACGCCGAGTGAGCCGAGGATCACCACGACCCATCCGGGGATGCGAGCCGAGTCGACCCGCCCGCCTGTGGGGACCTGGACCTCCATCTGGGGGGTGAGGATCTGTGCCCGGACGGGCGTGGAGTGGTTGCCCGCCTCGTCGGTGGCGGTGACCCAGATCTCGGTCCCTGGAGGCAGGGGGGTCCAGGGCCGACAGGCGAACTGGCCGTCCTGGTCGACCTCGACGGTCTCACACCCTGCGACAGGTGTTCCGTTCTCGTCGGTGACGGTCACCGAGGTCCCCGGTTCGCCCGTGCCGGTGATCTCGGAGCCGTTCGACGGATTCATCACCGGCGGATGAGGAGGAGTGACGTCCAACACAGCCTCGCCTGGTTGCGACTCATTGCCCGCAGGATCGGTCACCACCGCACTGATCCCACCATCCGTGGCATCCTCGGGAGTGGGGACCACCCACGACCCATCCTCATTCACCGATGTGGTGACTGTGCCACAAGACCCGTCCTCCTTCGGATAGGTCACGGTCACGGTGGCCCCTGGCTCGGCGGATCCGCCGATAGAGGTCATATTCGCCGTGGTGATCGTCGGAGGCTCCGGCGGAACGGTGTCCACCGTGACCAGGATCCCAGGCGAGGGCTGCGACACCGCACCATCCGGGGTGCGCTCCACAGCCGTCAAACGATGGTCGCCGTCGTCGAGGACCGCCGAGCATGACCATGTCAGGTCCTCGGCCACCGTCGCGACGCAGACCTGCTCGTCGCCGTCTCGCACGATCACCGTGGCGCCCGGGGAATCCCCGACACCAGTGACGACCAGGGGACGGGAGTTGGACACGTCCGAATCGTGGGGGGACTGGATCGTCGGGGCCGCCGGCTCGCATCCCTCGACACAGACACTCGCGGCGGTGTAGACCGCGTCCACCGTGTTCGCGATGGGACGATGATCCAGGGCGGCGCTGATCGTGTGCGTGCCCTGCACGGTCGACACGATGCTGATCGAGCACTCCCCCGCCTCATCGGAGGTGCACGCCGTGTGGGAGAAGTCGACCCCGGCGACGGGTGGGAACTGGGCCACCGCTCCAGCCACCGGGTTGTCGTGGGCGTCCCGCAGATGGGCCGTCACTGTGAAGGGACTGCCCACCTCTTGGGAGGTGGCAGGCGCGATCGACAAGGACGAATGGGACGGATCGGCTGTGCCGGACCCGAAGGTCATCTGAATCGACCCGTCCGCCGTGGTCGTTCCGTCCATGCTCGTGGCTGTCGCCGGAACCATGGAGGCCACGGTGACCCAGGCGGTGACCTGACCGGCCTTCGAGGAGCGGTACTCGATCATGGCCGTCCCGTCCGGACCGGTGCGAGGCAGTGGTGACACGACCTCGACCCCTGGGTGCGAGACATGGGAGGCCACTGTCGCCCCCGTCACGGGGTTGCCGAACCTGTCGAACGCGAAGACCTGTGCCAGGTTCGCCGCCGCCTTGTTGGCTTGCGCCCCATCGACGACGACCTGGACACGGGTGACGTCGCGGGAGTCCACGGGCGTGCAGTCGCTCACGCAGACCCCGCCGGAGAGGAAGGCGACCTCGGGCCTCCCCTGCAGAGCGACGCCGAGGACCTCGGCCGACACGGTGAACACCCCGGCCTGGTACGAGGTGGCCGAGAGCGTGTAGACGCCTGGTGCCGTCTCCTGGACGTCCGTGACCGTCAGATCCGGCAGGCCGGACGCCTGCCCGACGACCCGGACCACGGATGGGTCCAGACCGGTGAGCACCGCGCCAAAGGTGTCACGCACGCTCACCGTCACACGTACCGGGGCGCCCGCGGTTTGCGTCGGAGGCGAGACCTCCAGGGTCGATGCGGCCGCGTCCACGCCGCCAGATCGGAAACGCAACTCGACCGGCGACCCCGGCGGGGCGAGGGACGAGATCGTCACATCCGCCTGGTGCGCGCCTGGCGTGGTCGAGGCGTACCACACCGACGAGGAACCGTCCGGGCCGGTGGGATCGATGTCGGGCTGGATCCCCAGACCCTGGGCTCTCGTGGTGGACGCCACCGGAGCGCCCTCGACGGGGTTGCCCCACGTGTCGAAGGCCCAGACCGTGACCTGGTCTGTCGCCCGACCATCGGCGTCCTGGTCGTTCACCGTCACGTCGACACGGGTCTTCCGCGACGGGTCGGTCGTCTCACAGCCGCTCACGCAGACCCGGGACGGGGTGAACCGAGCCTGGACGGTGGTGGGAATCGGTCCGTCGGCCACCTGGGCGTGGACGATGTAGTCGCCTGCCCGCGTGGAGGAGACCGAGACCTGGCAGTCGCCCTGCGCCCCGGAGGTGCACGTGGTCGAGGTGAACCGCAGGTGGTCGACCTCGGGGAAGGACGCCACCGCGCCGTCCACCGGGTTGCCGTGGGCGTCGCGCAGATGAGCGGTGACGGTGAAGGTCGATCCCACCTCCTGAGCGTGCTGGGGGTCGATGGACAATGTCGACGTCCCGGGGTCGGCGCTCCCCGACGCGAACGTCATCTGGACCGGGCTTCCGGGCAGAACCAGGGAGCCCACGCTCACCCAGGCCCGATGCGCTCCCGCGGAGGTCGAGGTGAAGGGGATGACGGACGACCCGTCGGCGCCCGTGGCCTCCACAGGCCCGGCCACCAGCGCTGGCGAGAAGGGCGTGACGACGGGGGTGAGCCCGGCCACGGGATTCCCGTACGCGTCGAAGGCGTGCACCGTGGCCTCATTGGCCTGGCGCCCGTCGGCCCGCGCCCCGTCCTTGGTCACCACCACACGGGTGACATGGCTGGGATCCACGGGGGAACATCCGTCCACGCACACCGGACCGGCGACGAACTCCACGCTTTGCGGACTGCCGCGTGAGACGTCCCCGTCCCCTGCCACCTCGACAAGAGATCCTGCGCGGACGACACCAGCATGGACCGCCACGGAGGCGACCAGCGTCGAGGTGACGGACGTGGAGCAGGACCCGTCGGGACCCGTCACGCAGGACGGCGCGTCCAGACTCGCCGGGGACGAGGGATCGAGGCGGAACCAGGCGGTCTCGCCGGGGACGGGGTTGCCGAGCGTGTCACGCATGACGACCGTCGCCGTGTACGACTGTGAGACCGGGATCGGCGACGCCGGGGCGATCGACAAGCCGGAGCGCGCGGGGTCTGCGCTGCCGTGGGTGAACCGGATCTGGTCCAGCACCCATGTGGGAGGCCGCAGCCCAGCGATGGTCCCTCCCGCCGTGAACGTGCCCGCCCTCGTGGAGGTCCACTCCAGCACAGCCGTGCCGTCGGCGCCGGTCGTCGTGGACAGTGTGTGGGGCGTGAGGACCGACGCCACGGCGCCGACGGTCTCGTCGACGACCTCCACCGCAGCGCCCGCCACAGGATTGCCGTACACGTCGTAGGCGTACGCGACAGCCGTGTCCCGGGAGACGCCGTCGGCCACCTGGTCGTTCCACCTCATCTCGAATCTCGTCTGGTGCGTGGCGTCGACCGGGGAACAGTCGGACACGCACACCCCGCCATGGCGGAATTCCACCTCGGGCTTCTGGATCAGGTCCACGCCCGTCACCCGGGCCGACACGGTGAAGACCCCCACGAGCGAGGACGTGGCGACGAAGGTGTACGTGCCGGGCGCGGTCTCCTGGAAGCCGCCGACCCTCAAGTCCGGGACCCCTGGCGAGACTCCGGCCACCTCCACGTCGGCCGCCGTCAATGCTGTCATGGGCCTGCCGGAGCCGTCTTGCGCCACCACCGTGACGGTCACCGGCTCGCCCACGGTCTGTGAGGTGGGCGACACGGAGAGATACGAGGATCCGATGTCGATGGAATCCTTGAAGAAGCTCACGGCGACCCCCTCGGCGGGATGGATGCCCCCGGCCGGGATGGACGCTGTGACGTGCACGACCTCGGCCTGGTCGCTGGTCGCCGTCAAAGAACAGGAGCCGTGGTCATTGGTGACGCAGGTGTTCCCTTGCGGGAACTGCGCCGACCCGGTGGCGCCGAAGGTCACCGTGTGTCCGGGGAGGGGATGACCGAACCCGTCATGGACCACGGCGGTGGCGGTCGTGAAGTCCGAGGCGGGCAACGAGACCGGGGAGACGGCGAACGAGGACGCCTTCAGATCGGGCGGGCCGGGCTGGAAGGTGATGTCGCTGAAGCCGATGGCTCCGGCCACCTGGTCCACGCTCGCCGAGACGGGGAAGGTCCCCGTCATGGTGGAGGCGAAGGTCACCACGGCCTGCCCTGTGTCGTCGGTGGTGGCGCTCACCCGGGACGTCGTCACGCCCATGGGCGCTGTGAACGTGACGCCGGCGCCGGGGATGGGATGCCCGACCGCGTCGCGTACTGTCACCGTGCCCGTGAAGGCGGACACGCCGTCCGCCAGGACCGGGGTGTCAGGTGTCACCACCCAGGTGGATCGGTCCAGGCTCGCCGGCCCCACTCCGAAGACTGCGTCCACGGACCCGATGGGGGTCTTCTCGAAGAAGCCCGCGACGGCGTGGGTCCCGACCTGCGTGGACGCCACCGCGGCGGTGTAGACCCCTGTCGCGGACTCCGTGAACGGCGACACGGTGACCGCATCGCCGGCGGTCGTGGTCAGCGAGGAGGCCTGGTCGTGGATGGCGTTGCCCTGGGCGTCCTGGACGGTCGCCGTGATCACATGGGAGGCGACGCCGTCAGCCAGGACGGGGTCCGCGGAGTCGATCTCGAAAGTGATGTCGGCGGGTGGGCCGGCCACGAAATGCGCGATGTCATTGTCCCGTACGCTCACAGGATCGCCGTCGGCCAGGACGACGACCTTCTTGCCGCCCGCCCTCGTGGAGGCGATCGTCGCCGTGTACGTCCCGGGTTGGTCCGTCTCCGTGAAACCGGTCAGAGTCGTTTCGGGATAGAACACAGCGGACCGCGCTTCGAGCAGGTGGGGCATCTGGGGGATGGGGCTGTCGTCGGTGGCACGCAAGCGGGCCGTGATGACGCCGACGTCCTTCCCGTCGGCGAGGATGGGGTCGGGCGACACCGAGAACGTGGAGCGTGCCGGGTCGACCTTCACCACGGTCACCGTGATGGGTTGGACGTCGTTGCCCACGCTCGTGTCATGGCTGTACTGGGTCGCGATGGACCCTTCGAGGACGGCGCCAGGGGTGGTGGTGGGGGGCACCTGCACAGTGAACGCGATGTCTCTCGTCTCGCCCGGGGCCATCGCCCCGGTGTCACAGGTCGCCACCTTCTGATCCTTGCTGACCGTGCACGCCTCGTCCGCCTGGGTGATCAGGGTTCCCGGAGGAGGGGTGATCACCACAGCGGCCTGATCGATCCGAGATGGCCCCTCGCTGGTCACGGTCGTCGTGAAGGGAGCCTGAGACCCTGCCAGGACGACCCGCTTCACCCCTGTGGGGTGCAGATCGGTGAACATGGCGATGCCGAGGCACTCTCCGAAGCGGGAGTGCGCCCCGTCCATCTCGTACCCCAGCACAGTCGACAAGGACTGGTAACTGACGTTGGTCGCGTCATTCGTCTGCGCACGCGCGTTGGCGGGCACCGAGCACTCGGAGTTGCCCGTCACGGTGTCCACGTGTGCGACTTCCGCCCGGATCTGACAGCTCTCCCTCTTGTCGATGCTCGCTCCCACGATCTGGCTCTCGCCGGTCTGGATGTTGTATGACACCCCTCCTTGCAGCGTGATCGTGTCCAGGCGCTCCCCTGGTTTCGACGCGGACAGGGAGAGGACCGGGCCGGGCTTCACATGGGCCAGGATCTCCTTGTCCGTCACGTGAGCCAGATCCTGCGCCGTGATCTGCTTGTCGGCGAATCCGCAGTTGCTCTCCGCGTCCGGGCCTTCGACGATGGCGCCCGTGAAGTACAGGTTCGAGGGCAGGGTGTCCTTGAAGCCGACCCCGCTCATGTGGGTCTTGTCGGTTTCCAGAGTGAACACGGCTTCCGTGGTCCCCTCGAACGGCATGGGATTGGGGGTGAAGGACTTGTGCACGTTCGCGGCCACGCTCCCACCGGTGTAGAAGACCGACCCCACTGTGAAGGCGTTGCGATGGGACAAGTCGCCCACAGAGTCGGCGTAATAGGAGTGGCCCGTGCAGGCGGTCGGGTCGGACAGGCTCGGGTTGACCGCGATGGGCCACACCACCAGGCGGTAGTACCCTGGGCCGTCCCCGGCGAAGTCCAACTCCCCGTTCGCCGACAGATCGATCAGCGTCGTCCCGAAGGCGGGTTGGGGTGTCGTGTACGCGGAACTCGTCGGCGTGATCGTCTTCTTCACCGGAGAGGGAGTCAACAGGGCCGGCGTGCCGTCATTGCGGAGCCACTGGTAGTAGAACGACGTCGCCGACGTGCAGGCCCCCGCAGATTTCGCCGCGTCGTTGGAAGCCCAGGGAGAGACGAAGGTCACGAACATCTTGCCCTTCGGCACCACCGGATCGGCGTCGTTGATGACATACCCCCAGGGCGTCTGGGCGTTGGGCAGGCCCCACTGCCTATCCCACCCCACGATGGCGGAGACTTTCTTCTGGGAGTCGGGCGCGTACAGAGTCGACGTGTCGAAGACGGTGACCTTGTACTGATAGGAGAAGTACTGCCAGGAGTCCCCCACCTTGACGCCGGCTTGCATGGTCACGGGCAGGGAGTACGGCGCCGAGCCCGTCAGGGGGCTGGTCTGGTCGTACCGCCCGGAGAGGTCGCCCTGCATCGAGATGGTGACGCGGTCCACAGGTCCGAATTTGTCGATGCGGATGATCCGGTACTGCTGATCGATGTCCTGGTTGCGCAGGTTGGCGGTGGGGATCAAGCCGCCGGCGTCTATCCACCAGCCGCCTTGGTTCTGGCTTTGGGCCTCGATCCCCGGACCATACGTCCCCTTGAAGGTGCCGTCGTTGTCATACTTCAGACTCAGCCCTCTGCCGTCGGCCTTCACTGTGCCGGAGGGGACCTCCATGACGAAGTCCAAGCGGAACTCGGAGTCGGAATCGCCTCCGGAGGCGAAGAACTTGTCGAACTTCCCCAACACCTGCACCAACCGAACCTGCGATGGGGCCGCCTGCGCCACGCTGGTGATCGACGACCATCCCGCCAACACCCCGGAGACCATCATCGTCACCGCGATCAGTGAAGCGACCACACTCCTGGTCGTCCACCGACTCGCTATCGTCCTCGCCACACTCGTCCCTTTCCTCAATAAAACTCATCAACTCGTGACATGACAGCACGGCATGACCTCGGCACATCCCATCGACGCCTACCGCATGGCTGTGATCACCACAAACTCTCCCAGTTTGATTCAAATATATTTACGATCTTAACCGAGATGGATAGATCTGTCACCCCCTTAATAGTGCTTGACAACTGGTTATTTTCACCATATGGAGTCGCGGCTTCGGCAATGATTATAATGTTTGTAATAGTTTCAACTAGCGAAAGGACGCTAGGGCGCCATAGGGGGCACGCCGCCGCACGATGGATGGTCGCGGGCGCGATAGATTCAGTTATTGCGAATCATTTCATGCGTCAAGCACCAAGGCGCGCCGGGTGTCCCCCGGGGACACGTGATGCGAGGAAGCCCGTGGAGTCAGATCAGCGCTGAGGACCCCAGGGACGCGGGCGCGACCCAGCGGGCGTAGGCCTCATCCGTGAGCCCGCCGTGCGTGATCATGTCCTTGTACATCCACCCCGACTCTTTGACCCGCCGCTCCTGGGTCTCATAGTCCAACCAGACCAGCCCGAACCGGGGCCGTTCCCCTTCGATCCACTCCCAGTTGTCGGTGAAGCACCAGTGGTAATACCTCTCCACCGGGGCGTGGGACCCCGTGAGGGCCCTCAGATGCTCGAAGAGGTATCGCGGACGGAAGGCGTCGGCGCCGTCGGCCGTCCCATTCTCCGTGATGTAGATCGGGCCGGGGTAGCGTCGCGCGACCATGCCCACCAGACGAGCCAGTCCGTCCGGGTAGATCTCCCACCCCAGGTCGTTGACATCGGCGCCAGGACGGGTCCCTTCCTGGGCCCCCGTCACCCAGGACCGGGTGTAGTAGTTGATGCCGCAGAAGTCGTAGTACCGCCCTGGTCTCACACTGGACGACCCCGTCAGCGGAAGACGGAAGCGTCCGTAGGACATGGCGTCCAGCATGGCCCCCTGGAAGAGGTGGGCCAAGGTCGCCGCCCCGACGCGGTCGACCGGGTTGCGCGGGTTCGCGGGGTCGAAGACCCGCAGATGGTTGGCCACCCCGACCCTGGCGGCGGGCTGGATCGCGTGGATCATCATGTAGGCGCGGATATGCGCCTGCGCGAGGTGGCTCATCACCGACATGGCCCGCCCCATCGATTTCTGTCCGGGAGGCCAGTCGCCGAAGACGTACGCCTGGGTCGCGTACACGTTGGGCTCGTTGATGGTGATCCACTCGGTGACGAGGTCGTCGAACTCGGTCACGACGCGCTTGACGTACCTCAGGAACGCGGGGATCGCCTCGGGACGCGTCCATGCGCCGCGCTCCTCGAGCCATCCGGGATTGTTGAAATGGTGCAGGGTGACCAGTGGGGTGATCCCGGCCCGCCTCAGAGCCTGCAGCTCGTGGCGGTAGTGGGCCAGGGCCGTGGAGTCGAAGACCCCCTCCTCCGGCTCGATCCGAGCCCATTCCAGGCCCATACGGTAATGGCGCACTCCCAGGTCGCTCAGCACGGCGATGTCCTCATCGACCCGGTTCCAGTGATCGGCCGCCCGGGCTGGACTCGACCCGTCCTTGACTCTCCCGGGCTGAGCGGCCCATCGGTGCCAGTTGGTGTCGGCGTCGCCGCCCTCGATCTGCGTGGCGGCCGTGGCCACGCCCAATTCCAGTGAACCCAGGTCCAGCTTCATGCCACCAGCGTACTATGCTTGCCTGCATGACCCCACGTACCCCCACACCTGTCGACGCCATCGCTGACAAGCACTTCGACGAGGTCGTCGCCCTGAGCCCCCTCATGATGACCAGCCTGGGCTTGGACGAGCGCCAAGACGAGCTCGACGACTTCAGCCCCCGGGGCAGCGACGCCCATTGCCGCGCCGCCCGGACGGCCCTGCGCGCCCTGAGCGAGACGACGCCGATGGACGACACGGACACGGTCACGGTCGCCGCCATGAGAGAACGGCTCGGACTGAGGCTGGAGACCCATGACGCCGCGGCGGATCTGATGGACGTGTCGAACATCGCCTCCGGCTTGCACTCCATCCGTGAGATCTTCGACCTGATGCCCACCGCGACCGACCAGAACTGGGCCACCCTCGCCCGCCGCCTGCACGCGGTCCCGACCGCCGTCGACGGCTGGCTGGAATCCCAGTCGGCGGGGATCGAGGCCGGACACCGTCCCGCGATCCGGCAGGTCAACGCCTTGGCCGACCAATGCGAAGGCTGGATCGCCCCGCGCGGTTTCTTCGACCGCCTGCTCGAGCGCGCCGACGCCTCCTGCGAGGACCTCTCCACGACCACTCGTGAGTCCTTGGCACAGGGGGTCGCCGTGGCGACGACGGCGTACGCCCATGCGATCACCCGCTTGCGCGACGCCATCGCTCCCCTGGCCGTCGATCAGGACGCCGTGGGCGTGTCCCGCTATCGACTCGCCTCGCGCCACTTCCTCGGGATGACCGTGGACCTGGAGGAGACCTACCGCTGGGGGCTCGACCAGGTCGCGCAGCTCAACGCCCGTCAAGAGGAACTGTGCTCTCGCCTGCGCCCCGGAATGACCGTGGCCGAGACGAAGAAGGCCCTCGACCAGGACCCCGCGTACCTGCTCCACGGCAGCGACGCGATGAGGACCTGGATGCAGACCAAGGCCGACGAGGCCGTCGCCCACCTTCATGGCGCCCATTTCGACATTCCTCTGCCCGCCCAGCGCATCGAGTGCATGATCGCCCCCACCCATGACGGCGGCATCTATTACACCGAGCCGAGCGAGGACTTCGTCCGTCCCGGGCGGATGTGGTGGTCCGTGCCCGAGGAGCAGACCACCTTCTCCACCTGGCGTGAGCTGACGACGGTGTACCACGAGGGAGTCCCCGGGCACCACCTGCAGATCTCGGCGGCGATCAGCAACCGGGAGTCGCTGAACACGTGGCGGCGATCCGGGATCTGGGTCTCCGGCCACGGCGAGGGCTGGGCCCTGTACGCCGAGCAGCTGATGGCCGACCTCGGCTACCTGGACGATCCCGCCATGATGCTCGGCATGCTGGACGGGCAGGCGATGAGGGCCGTGCGTGTGGTGATCGACATCGGCATGCACTGCGGCTTCGCCGCCCCCACGGAAGTCGGCGGCGGAGAATGGACCTTCGAGAAGGCCTTGGCGTACTTCAACGCCAACGTGGCCATGGACCCGGCCGTCGCCCGCTTCGAGGTCATGCGCTACTTCGGGTGGCCCGGACAAGCCCCCGCGTACAAGATCGGCCAACGCGTGTGGACCGACATCCGCGACGCGAGGCGCCGACGCGACGGGTCCGCCTTCGACCTGAAGGCCTTCCACGCCCAAGCCCTCAACCTCGGCGCCCTCGGACTCGACACCCTACGCTCCGCCCTGGAGAGCTGAGATCTATGGGAAGTGTGGCGTATGCCTGTGGGCTGTCGCTGCCGTCGTCATGCCCGCCTCAATGCTGAAGGTGACTGGCATGACACCAACGACCGAGCAAGAAGCCGCAGCTGGATCATCCGACCTGATATCATGCCATCTTGCACGTAGGAGGCGCATTCGCTGGATGTTTCGCCGGTGGTGGATAGTCCCCATCATTGGCGTCATGGCAGTGTTCTCTCTTGCCTCATGCGCTGAACCATCAATGGGACATATCGCTGGCGTCGTCACATGGCAGTCAGGTTCAGTCAGTCCCACACCACAACCAGTGACCACCACGGTGACCGCCATCCAATCAGGCGCCCATACAGGTCAGACCTGGTCAGTGGACACTGCCAGTGACGGCTCATTCACGCTCGATCTTCCACCCGGAAAGTACGAGGTGACCGCAATCGTGCCCCATCAAGAGGGACCAGCCACTCAAAGCCAGCCGCAATCTGTCACGGTCAGAGCGGGCAGAACAACCCGTTCCGACATCAGCTTCTACTTTCCCTGATAGCCAGTTGCCCGATCCCATTCGCCCCGAATCCAGCAGGATCAGCGGGCTCCCAAGGTGATGCGGACTCGGCAGGTGGCGCCGGCCTCCACCGGTGGGATCACCGCGTGGGGCCTGGTGCCTGTCGTGGGGTCGACAGCACGCCCGTCGACCTCGATCGAGGACACGCCGGAGCACACATGGTCGGGGTTGAGCACCTCGATCTCGTAGGTGGCGCCCCTCCATCGGCGGGTGACGGTGAAGCTCGGCCAGTCCGCGGGCACGCAGGGGTCCACGCACAACCCCGCGCCCGTGGGACGCACGCCGAGGATGTGCTTGGTCGCGGCGGTGTACATCCACCCGGCGGTGCCGGTCAGCCACGGGTTCTGAGCCTTGCCATAGAACTCATGGTCGCGTCCGTAGATGAACTGGGCGTACACGTACGGCTCCGCCCCACGCCGGTCGGCCTGGTCGTTGTCATTGCACGGCGCCATGGCGTCGTAGTACTCCATGGCCCTGTCTCCACGGCCCAGCATCGTCTCGGCGATGATCGGCCACGCGTTGGGATGGGAGAAGATCGCCCCGTTCTCCTTCACCCCGGGATAGACGCGGGTGATGTATCCGATGGAGTCGTCGACCTGGGTGTACGACGGCCAGCACAGGTGAGCCCCGTGGGGGCTGGCGAGATGATCATGCACGGCGTCCATCGAGGAGCGTCCACGCGCGTCGTCGGCCACCTCGGAGATCACGGCCCACGGCATATGCTCCAAGAAGATCTTCCCCTGCTCGCAGTCCTGGGACCCGATCTTGACCCCGTTCCGGGTGTAGCCGCGGATGTACCACTGCCCGTCCCACAGCTCGCTGTTGGCCGCCTGCGTCGTCGTGGCGATCATCTGGTCCAGCCGTGTGATGAGAGCGGGGACGTCGCGCAGACGATCATCCGCGCCCACCGCAGCCGAACCGTCGTCGCCCACAGTGGCCAGCAGGTCCTTGAGGGCGCGGGCGGCCCACACGTGCAGGAAGGTCACCAGCGAGGTCTGTCCGCCGCCCAGGTTGAGGCAGTCGTTCCAGTCGGCCCGCAACCCCTGGGCGATCCCGTTGTCGCCCACGTGGGCGGCGGTGAACTCCAGCGCCCGCATCAGGTGGTCGAGCACGTCGGTCGGCTTCGGATCGTGGCCCTCGGCGTAGCCGGCGCCCATGACCGCCGTACGCTCAGCCATGCTCAGGTCTGAGTCGGCGAAGGGGACCTCGTGCCACAGCAGGGCCGTGTCGCCGGTCTCGACGATGTACTCCACGATGGACGGGATGAGCCACAGATGATCGTCGGAGCAGGCGTCCGCCAGGCCGTGGACACGGTCCGTCGACGAGCCCGGCACGACGGTGGGCAGCTTCACGCCCTCGGGGATCTCGGGCCCGTCCCCGTCGGTCGAGGCCGGGTCGAACAGGTGCAGGCCGTACCCGGGCGACATCTGCCCGCGCAGGAGTTGTTCGATCCGGCTCCTCACCTTGGTGGGGTTCGTGTGGACGACGCTCATGATGTCCTGCGCCGTGTCGCGATAGCCCAGGCCTGTGCGTCCCCCCACCTCGACGAACGAGGCGAAACGGCTCCACACCACGCAGGTCTCGGCCTGATACAGGGTCCAGGAGTTGAGAAGGGTGTTCATCGCCTCCGACGGCGTCTCGCAGGAGAAGACCGCCTTCTTGTCAGCCCAGTACTGGGCCAGATCGGCGATGGCGCGGTCGACGGCGCCAGGCACGGAGAACGTCTCGCGCACGCGACGCCCGGCGTCGCGGTTCCCGTACCCGAGCATGTAGGTCACCCGCACGCTCTCCCCCGGCGCCAGGCTGACCTGGTGATGCAGGGCGCCGCAATGGTTCTGGGTGGTCGCGGACGAGTCCGAGCATCGGCCCTCGACGACGGCGACGGGGTTGGATTCGCTGCGGTAGGCCCCGATGAAGCTGTCGCGCAGCGAGTCGAACCCCTGCGGATCGCGATCGGAGGTGAAGTAGTGGTAGGTCCACGGCTCGTAGTAGAAATCGGATTCGATGACGCCGTCCGCGTAGCTGGACCCCGACGCGTACAAGGACATCTGGAAGTTCTCATTGTCGATCTGGATGCTGTGGAAGGAGAACTCCACGTACCCGAAGAGGCTGAGGCCGCGCGGGGTGTCGCCTGTGTTGGTCAGCGTCACATCCCACAGCTCCACGTCCTCACCCAGAGGGACGAAGATCCGCTGGCTGGTCGCGATGTCACGGTACGTGGACTCGAAGACCGAGTAGGACAGGCCGTGACGGGTGCGGTAGGCGGCCTGGTCCAGCGGCTTGCCCACGGGCTGCCAGGACGCCGACCAGTAGTCACCGTCCTCGTCGTCGCGCACGTAGAGGTAGTGTCCGGGCCTGTCGAGCGGAACACCGTTGGGGCGGAACCGGGTGACCCTGCCATGCTCGGGGGAACGGTAGAAGGCGTAGCCGCCCGCGTTCTGGTTCAGGACCGCGCACCACTTCTCAACACCGATGTAGTTGATCCACGACGCGGGGAGATCCACCCGGTCGATCACATACTCGTCCGTCTCCCGGTCGAAATAGCCGTACTTCACCTGTTCTCCTTGTCACAGTCGTGTCTGATTCGTGTCACGCGTTCGCGTGTGTGGGGGGACGTACGGGTCACGCGCCAGCGAAACCCTTCACCCAGGACACCAGCTCGTCGGCGCGCTCGTGCGTCGCCGCCTCGGCGACCATGCGCAGGACCGGTTCCGTCCCGGAGAAGCGCAGAAGCACCCAGGAGCCGTCGACCAGACGGATCTTGATCCCGTCACCGGTGTCGATACGGTCGACGTCGACTCCGGCGATCTGGGTCGGCGCGGCCGCCGTCATCCGCCGGGGCACCTCCACCTTCATGGCCGGGGTCGCGGGCACGCCGATCTCGATCTGGGTCGCGCGCCCGGTGATGGCGAAGACGTCGTCGAGCAATTGCGTCAGGCTCTTGCCGGTCGCGGCCAGCATCTCGCAGACGAGGGCGCAGGCGAAGATCCCGTCCTTGCCCAGGATCCATCCACGGATGGTGAGCCCGCCTGAGGACTCTCCTCCCAGGACGGCGTCGATCTTCTCCATGCCCGCGGTGACGTGCTTGAAGCCGACGGGCACTTCCAGGGACTCCTCCCCGAAATGGGCCGCCAGGTGGTCCAGCATGTGCGTCGTGGCGAGGTTGCGCACCACGCCGCCTCTCAGACCGCGCACCTCATGGAGATACCAGTAGATGAGCACCAGGAGTTCGTTGGTCGAGACGTACCGGCCGTTCTCGTCGAGGATGCCGATACGGTCGGAGTCTCCGTCGGTGGCCATGCCCAAGTCGTAGCCCCCCGCCTTGACCATGGTCATCAGCGTCGACAAGGACTCGGGGTCGGGCGCCGGGGAGTGCCCGCCGAACAGGGGATTGTGCCGCTCGTGGATGAACTCGGCGCGCACCCGGGCGTCGGAGAGGACCATGCCCAAGGTCAGCTGGCTCGTGCCGTACATCGGATCGATCGCCACACGCAACGGCTTGGCCGCCCGCATGGCGGCGATGTCGACCATCTCTTCGAGCGCTTCCACGTAGGTGTTGGTCAGGTCGATTTCCATGGCCATGGTGACCTGGATGGCGGTGGCATAGTCCAACGCCACCACATCAGCCTGGGTGAGGCGGTTGGCCTGGGTCTCGTAGCGCTTCGTCTCATCGTCCAAGGGCAGGGAACCGTCGGCCCGGAAGACCTTCAGCCCGTTCCACTGCGGCGGGTTGTGCGAGGCGGTGAAGACCAGCCCGTAGGCGCATCGCAACTGAGGGGCGGCGAAGGTCACCAGAGGGGTCGGCACGTCCCCCTCGAGGACGAACACGGGGATATTGTTCCCGGCGAAGACCTCGGTGGCGGCCTGGACGGACTCCGCCGACAAGAAGCGCCGGTCCCCACCGATGACCACGCCTTGGCGTTCCCGACCCGAGACGGTGACCTCGTTGGCGATGGCCTGGCACAGCCGGCGGACGTTGTGGATGGTGAACCCCTCACCGATCTTGGCTCTCCACCCGCCCGTGCCGAAGGAGATCTCCGCGGTCTCGATCGCGTGGATCGGGGCGAAGAGACGCTTGAGGACGATGTCGGCGGCCAGGGCCAGCTCGGCGTCGCTGTTGATCCCCTGCACCTCGTCCACGTCGAGGATGGCGTACGAGGCGACCGTACGGCCCTGCGCGATCAGGCGTTCCGCCAACTCGGTGAGGCGGTGCTCGCCTGTGGCGGCCATCTCGTCCAACTGGGGGATGAGGATGGAGGAGTCGATGATGTACGCGCCGACGTTGACCTCCTTGATCGCCGAGGACTCGTTCGACAAGTCGCTCGCCTCCTGGATCTCGGTGATCCGGCCCTCCTCGTCACGCAGGATCCGGCCCATGTCCCCGGCGTCGGGAACGATGGCGGTGAGCAGGGAGAAGTCCGCGCCCTTGAGCTCGTGCTTCCATCGCAGTCCCCGCAGGGAGGAGGCCCGCAACATCGGCGTGTCCGCGTACGCCACCAGGACGTCGCCGTCGAAACCCTCCAACTCGAAGCGGGCGCACCGCACGGCGTCGCCTGTCCCAGCCTGGACGGTCTGGACGACGTAGGTCCACGAGTCGCCCAGCAGGTCGCGCACCTGGTCGTCGTGCTCGTCGACCACGATGATCACGTCAGACGCGGGGACGACGGCCGTGACGTTCGCCAAGCACTGCTCGACGACCGTCGAGGCAGCCAGGCGGCTCAACAGCAGATCCCGGGTCGCCTGGTCGTGACCGGCGGCGAGCAGGACTGCTTTGCAGGGGCGTGTCATAGCTTGTAACCTTCCGTCCAACCCTGCCCGATCAACGCGGCGCCGATGGCGGGCGCCTGGATGTCGTCAGGCAAGGTGATGATCTGATCGGCGATGCTCGCATAGTCGGGGAATGCCACCCTCTCCCCGCGTTCGACCAGGGTCGCCTTCACCGCGGGGATGAGCCACGGCGCAGCCTGGACGACTCCCCCGCCCAGGACGATGTGGTCGGACGCGTAGGCCACCGCCACGAGGGCGACGACACGAGCCATCACCCGCACACTCTGCTCGAGAGCCGCACGACCGACCGGAGTGGTCGTGAGGTCCAATCGCGTCCAGTCCAAGTCGAGCATGTCCATGCGAGGGGCGAGATACGCGCCGCCCAGGATGGTCTCGATGCAGCCTCGTTGCCCACAGCGGCACGGATCCCCGCTCGGGTCGAGGACGATATGGCCGATCTCGCCGGCCACATTGTCCCTGCCGCGGATGAGACGGCCAGCCAAGGTGGCCGAGGCCACGCCAGTGCCGAAGTTGACGTAGGTCACAGACAAGGATTTCAGCAGCATCCCGGCTGCCACCACCGTGGCCTTGACGTCGTTGTCGACTCGGATCGGGACCGAGAACTCGTCGGCGATCAGCTGGCGAAGCGGCATGTGCTCGATGTCGAGATTGACGGCCGACGCGATCTCGCCCTTCGCACGGTCGACCACCCCGGGGATCCCGATCCCCACACCGTCGAAGTCCCTCAGACCCACGCCGAGTTTGTCCGCCACGGACGAGGCGATCCCCATGAGCACCGACCGTACCCCCTCGGAGCCTCGGCGCGTGAAGGCCGCCGCTTCGGCCACGATCTGGTTGTTCTCGTCGAGGGCGACCCCATGGGCCTTGGTCGCTCCGATGTCGATTCCCAAACTCAGCATGGACGTTCCCTTTCTTGTGGTCGGACTGCTCAGCCTTTGACTGCTCCTGCCACCAGACCTGAGGTGAGGCGGCCTTGGACGATGAGGAAGAAGATGATCACGGGGACGGCGACCAAGGTGGACGCAGCCATCACCTGGCCCCAGTCGGTCTCACGCGCCTGGCTGGCTTGGATGAAGCCACGCAGCCACAGGGGCAGGGTACGCATGTCCTCTTTCGGCAGGATCACCAAAGCGATGGTGAACTCGTTCCACGCTTGGAGGAAGGCGTACACGCCGGAGGCGACCAGGCCGGGCGCGAGGAGGGGGAACGTGATGCGGAAGAACGCCGACACCGAGGAGCAGCCGTCCACTTTGGCGGACTCCTCCAGTTCGGCGGGGATGCCCGCCACGAATCCTCGCAGCATCCAGATGGTGAACGGGATGACGGCGGCGATATAGAGCACCGAGATGCCGATGACGGTATTGAGCATGCCCACCGTGCTCACCATCTTGTACTGCGCGATGAACAGGCCTTCGGCGGGGAGCATCTGGATGAAGAGGATGGCCAAGACGAAGGAACGGCGTCCGCGGAACTTGAAGCGGGAGATCGCCAGAGCCGCGAGGAAGGCGAAGATGATCGCGCAGACGACCGCGATCAGGGTGACCTGCAGGGAGATCCCCAACGCTCGCAGGAATCCCGACGACATGACGCCCTCGTAATTGTCCAGGCTGCCGCCGAAGGGGAAGAAGCGAGGCTTGGTGGAGGTCAGGACGACGTTGGGCAGCAGCGAGCTGGAGACCATCCAGTACACGGGGAAAACCCAGACGAGGGCCACGACGATGGCGACGATCGAGAGCAGCACCCGGGAGATCCGGATGCGTCGACGCGGGGACCGTGTCGGCACGGCGAGGGTGGTCATGAGTCCTCCTTGATCAGTTGGAGCACATACGCGATGGAGAAGATGATCGTGATGATCAGGACGAAGATGGACAAGGCGGAGGCCATGGCGAAGTCGCCGGAGCCCACGCCGAGGCGATAGATGTACGTGCCCAACAAGTCAGAGTTGAGCGGCATCTGCGCGTCTTGGAGCATCTTGATCTGGGTGAACACCCGCAGGTCCCAGATGATCTGGAGCAGGCCGACGATCATCAGGACCGGGCGGATCATGGGGACGATGATGGAGACGAACCGCCTCGTGGCGCTGGCGCCGTCGAGGCTGGCGGCCTCCATGACCTCCTCGGAGACCTGGGTCAGGCCAGCGAAGACGGAGAAGGCGACGAAGGGCACCGACATCCACACCACGATCACGGTGGCGACGAAGTACAGGCCCATGGACGTGCCGAGCCAGTTGAAGCTGGAGAAGTTGAGCCCGAGGTGGGTCAGGATGTAGTTGATGACGCCGCGACGCCAGTCGAAGAGCCAGATCCACACGGTGACGACGGCCACGACGGGCATGGCCCAGGCCAGCAACAGGCAGATCTGGAGGATGAGGCGGACGGCTTTGCTGACGGCGTTCATCAGCAGGGCCAAGGCGATGCCGACCACGAGGGTCAGGGCGGCGTTGGCGACGCAGAAGATGAGGGAGCGGGCGACGACTCCCCAGGTCGTCTTGTTCGTGAAGACAGAGATGTAGTTTTCCAGGCCGACGAAATCGGGCGGCGCCCCGAACTGCTGTCGCAGTCCGAACTTCATGAACGACGCCCAGATCTGCCAACCGAGGGGGTACCCCATGGCGACGAGGAGCATGATCGACGCGGGAAGAATCAGGATGTACGGCGTCACGTGCGTCTTCCGTTTGACGCCCTTCGTTGTGTCGCTCTTGGGGGTTGTGGCATCCGTGGATGTCATACGACTCCTCCTTTCATGGGGGATGAGGGTCTCAGGGCCATACTGCCCCTGACACGGGGCCTGGCGACCAGAGACGGGACGGGCGGGTGTCGCGGCCCGAGGCGCACGACTGGGACTGTGCGGGTGTCCCCGGTGGGAGGAACCTGGACGGCTCCTCCCACCGGACGACATCACTTCTGGTTCAGCATCGGCGTGATGATATCATCGTATTCCTTCGCCAGGGACACGATGTCACCGCCGTCGGCGACCTTCTGGAAGAACTCCTCGAGCTTGCCGGAGGCTTCGACGCCCGCCCAGCCGGGGGCTGCGGGGGTCAGCTTGGAGTTGGAGGCGGAGTCGATGAGAGCCTTGGCGAACTCGTCGCTGCCCAACGAGGAGACGTAGTCGCTGTTGGCCGGGCCGAGGCCGTTCTGGCCGAGCATCGTCTGGTATTCGGCTGAGAAGATGATCTCCATCAGCTGGCGGGCGCCGGCCTGGTTGGAGGACTTCGCGGAGATGCCGATGTTCGAGCCGCCGGCGAAGACCGGGGCGGGCTTGCCGTCGTTGCCGGGCAGCGGGAAGACACCGAAGGTGTCATCGTTCCAGGTGCGCACGTCCTTGCCGGTCGTGGCGTCCTTGGTCAGGTCGCCGATGGACCAGTGGGCCCAACCCGGGGCCATGATCGTGGCGGCGGCCAGCGACGTGGAATCCGTGACGTTGCCGTTGGCGTCGGTGACGGAGTCGGAGTCATTGATGTACAGCCACGGGCTCTGGTCCTTGGCCGTCGAGGGGGCCTTGGAGGCCTTCATCTGGATGTCCTGGAGCTGGGTCAGACCCGCGATGGAGTTGGGGTCGGAGAAGGTCGAGGTCCATGTGCCGTCGGCGCCCTGCTTGGCGAGGTCACCACCGTTGGCGAAGATCCACGAGATGCCGTTGCGCCAATCCTGGCCGCCGAGGAAGAAGCCCGAGAAATCGTTGATCGCGTCGGGGTTGTTCTCCGTGATGGTCACGACGTCCTTGTTGAAGTCGGCCAGAGTCGCCGGAGGAGCGGTCACGCCAGCGGCGGCCCACACGTCCTTGCGGTAGAACATGTAGCGCGAGCCGAAGTAGTAGGGAAGGGTGTAGTTCTTCCCGTCCACCTTGCCGACGTCGACGAAGGACTGGAGGAGCTTGTCCCCGCCCAGCGTGGAGTACATGTCCGAGATGTCGGCGAAGGCCCCGACGTTGGTGAAGGTCGGCGACTGCGTGTTGCCGATCTCCGTCACGTCAGGAGTGTTGGCCGCATCGGGCAGCATCGTGGTGAGCTTGGTGATGATGTCACCCCAGGTCTGCTCCTCGATGGTCAAGGTGCCCCCGTTGACCTTCTTGTACTCGTCCACCAGGTAATCACGCAAGGGCTGCGGCGTGTCATTGCCGATCAGCCAGAAGGTGATGTTCTGGGCTCCGGTGGTGGTGGTCGAAGGGGTGGGCGTACCCGCGGCACAACCAGTCAGGGTCAGCGCTGCTGCCAACCCCAGCGCCACGGCTGCGATCTTTCCTTTCATCTTTTTCCTTTTCTTTGTGTTGTGGAGGATGGGTGGCCCCTATGACACACCCAAGGTTGTTCTCATGACAAGCGACACAGCGCCCAAAAGGACCGCTTCGCCGCCGAGTGATGACTGTCTCATCGTGAACTCCTGGCGGAACTGGGAGCGTGTGCGCTCCACGATGAGGTCCTGACAGGCACGGATGAAGACGGAGTCGATCAAATCTTCGGGACCGCCCACGACGACCTCGGTCAGGTCGAGGGCGGCGACGATGGGGGCCAACGCCATCCCCAGGCGTCGTCCGGCTTCGGCGAGCACATCCTCGCGTCGGGCCGACTCATGGCTCAGACGTCGCTGCAGCGCGGGAGCGGAGATCCATGTCTCCACGCAGCCCCGTTTGCCGCACGAGCACATCGCGCCCTGATGCTCGATGACCACGTGTCCGATCTCTCCGGCGGCGGCCGCCGTGCCCAGGACCAAGGACCCCGACAGCAGGATGCCGGCTCCGACCCCGCGAGAGATCTGGACCCTCACCAGGGTGGGGCCGGCTTCGCTGAAAGCCGTCTCCGCGATCACGGCCGCGTTAGCGTCGTTCTGGATCACGGTGGTCACCTGGAGACGTTCCGCGAGGATGTCCTGGAGGTCGACCCCGTACCAGTCGAAGTTGGGGGCCGCGATGACGGTCCCTTGCGTGTCGACCGTCCCCGGGGTCCCCACACCCACGCCGAGAATCGGTCGCGTGGCCAAGCTCGCGCACCGCTCGGCCAACTCCAGCACGGCGTCGACGGCCTCCGGCCCGGTGCGCCCGTCGAGGTCGAGGCTGACACGAGCACGGTTCTCGCCTCGCATCGAGTAGATCCCCGCCCGGAGGACGTCGGGGGCGGACAGGTCGAGGGCCATGATGTCGCAGGTGTCGTCGCGCACGGCCAGGGTCGCGGCAGGTTTGCCGGGACGGGCGCCCGACGTCATGCCCGTCTCGGCGACCAGTCCTTCGTCGATCAGTTCGGCGACCAGATCCGAGATGGTGACTTTGGTCAGCCCCGTCAGACGGGCCAGATCGGCCCGTGTCAGTTGGGGATCGTCGTAGAGGGATTGCAGCACGAGGGAAAGGTTCGACCGTCGCCCGTCATGGGGGCGCAAGGTCCGGGACCCGTTCTGATCCTCGTAGAAGCCGAGAGGCCGCGCTGCCGTCATAGAAGTTAGTAAACCTTACGAACTAGTAAAAGTCAAGTGGAATCCCGGATCGACGCGCCCCTCCCGCTGTGCATCGAAAATGTGAAATTGCTTGCGGATCTACGTTTCGTCCTGAGTGTGAGCCGAGAGGGCATGAGTGATGATTCATATCAGTGCCAGTGAGTCTGGGGACGCCCCCCCTGTCGACCTCAGTACGCGACGCGCGCCCGTGCCGCCCCGCCCACCACCGCGGGAGGGGATCGACTCCTCCGGCGTGTCGTCCCCAATCCTGGGTAGAGTGAATCGTGTCAATCCCAGTGCGGACCATTCCCCGGAAGGACGGCCATGGAAGTCATCATCTGCCCCACCCCCGCGCGAGTCGGCGAGATCGGCGCGGCCAAGATCGCCCAGATCGCCGCCGGACTTCGCTCCGACCTCGTCTTGGGCGTCGCCACAGGCTCGTCCCCCCTGGCGACCTACGCCGAACTGGCTCGGTTGGTCGACGCCGGCGCCCTGGATGTCAGCAACGCCTCGGCCTTCGCCCTGGACGAGTACGTCGGCATCCCGGTCGACCACCCGCTCAGCTACCATGACACGATCCGACGCACCGTCGCCGAGCCCCTGCACATGGATCTTGCCCGCGTCCACGTGCCCGACGGCAGCGTGGAGCACCTGTCGACAGCCGGACAACGCTATGAAGACGCGATCCGCGCCGCGGGCGGGGTGGACATCCAGATCCTCGGCATCGGCACGAATGGGCATGTCGGATTCAATGAGCCGACGAGTTCCCTGGCCTCGCGTACCCGGATGAAGACCCTGGCCCCCAGCACCCGCGCGGACAACGCCCGCTTCTTCTCCAGCATCGACGAGGTGCCCCACCACTGCATCACTCAGGGGTTGGGAACCATCATGGACGCCCGTTCCGTGGTCCTCGTGGCGACCGGCGCCTCCAAGGCCCAGGCCATCGCCGCCGTGGTCGAGGGCCCCGTGACGGCCATGTGGCCCGGGTCGATCCTGCAGATGCATCCGCACGCGACCATCGTCGTCGACGAGGACGCCGCCTCGGCGCTGTCCCTCAAGGACTACTACAAGAAGGTGTACGCGGACCTTCCCGATTGGCAGAGATTGGACGTGTGATGACCCTCATCTTCGCCGAGCGCCTGCTCAGCCCACGCGGGCTGGTCGGCCCTGGCTGGGTCACAGTGGAGGGCGCGTCGATCGCGGCGTGGGGCGAGGGATCGGCATGGGGCGACGCCTGTCCTCAGTCGGCGCCCGATGTGACGGTGGACGGCATCCTCTCCCCTGGTTTCGTGGACGTGCACTCTCATGGAGGGGGCGGAGCGAACTTCGGCGCCGACCCCGCCCAGGCAGCCACCGTCCTGGACACCCATGCCGCCCACGGCACGACCACCATGGTGGCGTCTCTGGTGACCGGCGCCGTGGACGACCTGGAGGCGCAGGCACGCCTGCTGTCGACCTTCGTCGCCGAGGGCCGTCTGGCGGGCATCCACCTGGAAGGCCCGTGGCTGGCGCCATCGCACAAAGGCGCCCACCCCGAAGACAAGCTGATCGATCCCAAGATCGAGGACATCGCCCGCCTGCTCGACGCCAGCGGGGACACGGTACGGATGGTCACCATGGCGCCGGAGCTGCCGGGGGCCGCCGAGGCCATCCGCTTCCTGTGCGGCCGTGGAGTCACCGTGGCCGTCGGCCACACCGGCGCCGACTTCGCCACCGCGGCCCGCGCGATCGACGACGGGGCCCGGGGCGCGACCCACCTGTTCAACGCCATGCCCGAGATCCTGCACCGCGACCCCGGGCCCGCCCTGGCCCTGTGGCGCGACTCCCGCGTCTGGTTGGAACTCATCTGCGACGGGGTCCATGTCGACCCCCACCTCATCCGCCACGTGATGACCACCACCCCCCATCGTGTGGTCCTGGTGAGCGACGCGATGGCCGCCGCCGGCGTCGCCGACGGGGACTACACGCTGGGCGAACTCGCCGTGGAGGTACGACAAGGAGTGGCCCATGTCGCGGGCACCTCCACCATCGCCGGATCGACCCTCACCCTCGACCGGGCCCTGCGCACGGCCGTCGCCGCGGGCGTGGACCTCACCACCGCCTTGCGCGCGGTGACCTCGCACCCCGCAGCGTACATGGGACTGGAATCGGTGGGATCCATCGAGCCGGGCCACGACGCCGACCTGGTCTGCCTCACCGACGACCTCCACGTGTCCCGAGTCATGCGCCGGGGACAGTGGCTGTCGACGAGCGCGTGACCCGTCGAGGCGCCCTCAGGCGAGGGTCACCATCACGATCCCCACGATGAGAGGCGCCGCGCTCAGGACGAGGCAGACCACCGTGAAGGTGAGGGAGTCGCGCAGGATGGCCACGAACTCCCGGATCGTGGCCGCAGGCCAGTAATACCCGGCCGTCCGGGACCCCAGAGCGTACCCCGGGATGTTCTCGCGCCGCAGCAACAAAGCCGCTCGGAAGGCGTGGAAGTTGTTGGTGACGGCGACGACTCGGGCGTCGATCCCCTCCCGGGCCAGCATGGCCTTGGTGTTGACCACATTCTCGGCCGTGGTGCGCGAGAGGTCTTCCATCAGGATGCTCGCGGAAGGCACCCCCTTGTCGACGAGGTATTCCGCCATCGCCGACGCTTCGGAGCGAGCCTCATCCGAACCCTGACCCCCCGACACGACGAACATCGGCTCGGCGGACGGGGCGTCCTTGCCCCGCGCGAGGGCGCGCGACGCGACAGCCAGGCCCTTGTCGAGACGGCTGGCCAGCAAGGGGGTGACCTTGCCGTCGATCAGCCCCGACCCGAGGACCATCACCACGCCGGCGGGCTTGGACCAGCGCACCAGGACGTGCAGGTAGAGGAAGGAGTACAGCAGGTAGGCGGAGAAGGCGAAGCCCAGATAGGCCAGCGGGACGCCCCCGAAGAGGATGAGCGCGAAGATCTGCGGATTCTCGGTGACGATCGCGCCGACCGACACGCCCATGTACCCCAGCATGACCAGCCCCAGGAAGAGCCCCAACAGATTGGCCAGGCTGCGGCCCTCCCGACGCACCATGGTGAAGGCGTTCAGGACGAGGACCACCCCCAACACGACGATGACGAGGGCCACCACGAGCACGAAGCCCACCGCGAGGTACCCGCCGATGTAGTGGGCAGGGTCCATCAGGAACAGCACCTCCAGCCCCGCCCAGGCCAGGCACAGGATCGCGGCCAGCAGGAAGACCCCGCACCGGAACCGCCGAGGTTCCCTGACCACCGAGATCACGAAGCACACCGTGAAGAAGCAGCCGAGAATCCACATGTGACCAGCCTAGGGGGTCTCGGTCTCGGCGATCCAGTACGTCTGGACGTGCTGGGCCTGTCGGGGGATGGCGAAGTCGTGGCGGGCGAACTCTCGGACCGTCTTCGCCAGACGGCGCTCGCCAGCGGCCCAGAGGAAACACGCCGTCGGGTCGATGCCCGTGGTCGCGTCGCGCAGGTCGTGCGGCGTGACCTCGTCGACCCAGGCGATGCGGACGCCTGGCCGGGTCGGCAGGGTGATCAGGTCCCGATCCGGGTGAGCGTCCTGGAGGATCACCGTCATGGCCATGGCGGGCTCACACCCCTCGATCAGCGACGCCACAGCGGGCACGGCGGAGGTGTCCGCGATCAGGACGGCGTGGGGGACGTCCGGGACGGTCAGGGCGTACGGGGCCTCGCTGACGCTCACCCTCGTGCCGGGGACGGCCCGGGCGGCCCATGCGCTCCCCGGGCCCTCGGGGGCGTGCAGGACCACGTCGAGACAGAATCCGTCGGAGCTGACGCTGTGGAGGGAGTAGGCCCGCTGGACGACGCGGTCGTCGTCCAGGCCGGGGACGTTCAGCAGGAGGTACGCCCCCGGGGCGGGGTGGAAACTCTCGAAGAGCCCGCAGGCGTCGACAGTCACACGGCGGTACCACGGCGTCAGGTCGCACACATCGACGACCTCGACCTCATGGTCTTTGACCCGTGCGCGAGGGGCCTGTGCGGAGGTCTCGGCATGATCGACGCTGGGATGAGAGGAGGGTTCGCTGGAGACAGTCATGCCCCCATGTTCTCATGCCGACGGGTCAGGAGACACCGGTCGAACCACGGCCGAGCGAAAATGTCGGAGGGGCCTGTTACTGTGTCTGGCATGACGAAGACAGCCATCAAAGCGACGAAATCCTCGTACCGGTGCTCCGAGTGCGGGTGGACATCCGTGCGCTGGGTCGGTCGATGCGGCCAGTGCCAGCAGTGGGGATCGATCGAGGATGTGGCCGGTGTCCAGCAACCGAGCGTGGGCAGTGTCATCCCGCTGACGCGGGCCGTCCCCATCACCGAGGTCGACCCCTCCCTGACCACGCGATGCTCCAGCGGGGTCGGGGAGCTCGACCGGGTCTTGGGAGGAGGGCTCGTGCCCGGGGCGGTGGTGCTCTTGGCCGGTGAGCCCGGGGTGGGCAAATCCACTCTCCTGCTGGAGGTGGCCGCCCGGTGGGCCGCGACCCAGGGCACGACTCTGTACGTGTCCGGGGAAGAGTCCGCGGGACAGGTGAGGATGCGTGCCCTGCGCACGGGCGCCGACTCCGAGAACCTCTATCTGGCGGCGGAGACCGACCTGTCGGTCGTCTTGGGGCACATCGACCAGGTGGAGCCCACGCTGGTGGTGGTCGACTCCGTCCAGACGATCGCGTCCCCGTCCGTGGAGGGAACCCCCGGCGGCGTGGCCCAGGTCAAAGAGGTGGCCAGTTCCTTGATCCGCGTGGCCAAGCAACAGGGAATCCCCGTCATCCTCGTGGGCCATGTCACCAAAGACGGCGCCATCGCCGGGCCCCGGACGCTGGAACACCTCGTCGATGTCGTCGTCAGCTTCGAAGGTGATCGCCATTCCGGGTTCCGCATGGTCAGGGCGACGAAGAACCGCTTCGGCCCCGCTGATGAGATCGGGTGTTTCGAGTTGAACGACAAGGGGATCGAGGAGGTGCCCGACCCGTCGGGGGTCTTCACCAGTTCCCATGCCGAGTCGGTGTCGGGGACGGCGGTGACGGTCTGCTTGGAGGGACGCCGCCCCTTGGTGACAGAGGTCCAGGCGTTGGTGGTGCCCACGAGCCTGCAGACGCCTCGGCGGGTGAGCAACGGTGTGGATTTCGCCCGACTGGCCATGGTCTTGGCCGTCCTGCAGCGGCGTGCGGCGGTGAAGTGCCACCTGCTCGACGTGTACGCGTCCACGGTGGGTGGCGCCCGGATCACGGATCCCGGCGCCGACCTGGCCCTCGCGTGCGCTCTGGCGTCGGCCATCCAGGATCGGCCCCTGCCGGAGCACACCATCGCCATCGGTGAGATTGGGTTGGCCGGCGAGATCCGCCGCGTCCCCGATGTGGACAGACGCTTGGCGGAGGCTGCCCGGTTGGGCGTGACCACGGCCGTCATCCCCCAAGGGCTGGATCTGGGTCGCTCCGCCCGGTTCTCCGCCCACCTGTCCATCATCGAGGCGCCGAGCGTGGCCTATGCGCTCAGCGTGCTCGACCTGCGAAAGAAGAAAGGAGGGGATTCATGACTCGATGAACAACTGAACACTGCTCGACGAGGCTAGATGCGCACGAGTCCTGATGTGGTGCGGAAGGTGGCCGACACCACGCCGGGGTAGCCGCTGGGCGAGTCGAAGGTGATCGTCACGTGGTCGAAGACGTCGGGCACGTCACTGCCCAGCCATTCGGCGACGCGCTCACGGGAGCCGGCGATTTGGATCTCGTCCAGGGCGATGGATGCTGGCAGAGCTGACGGTAGGACCGACGGCTCCGATATCCAGCGGATGAAGAACGGCAGCTGGGGATCTGCGATGAGGCCTTTGACTCCGAGTTGTTGCCACTCCAGGAGACGGCCGTCGGGGAAGTGACGCACCCCCTGGACGGCGGTGCGATCCAGGCGTGCCTCATACTCGCTGAGGTCGTCCATGGAGATGACCCATCCGAGCCAGCCTCCCCCCATGGAACTGCGCGTGCGGACTGCTTGCCCATACGGCACCTTCTCGGCGGCCGGATGGTCCAAGACTTCGACGATCTCGATGTGACGGCTGTCGACCAGAGGAATCAACCTGATACGTGTGCCGAAACTGGGATGAATTCCCCCGTCCACAGACTTCACCTGTAGCAGGGATTCCAGACGGGCAGCTTCGGCCTCCAGCCCAAGGGGACCCACCGCATAGATGAGATGATCAAGATGCATACCCCCTATTCTGCCCGTGTTTCGCCTCAGTCTGGAAATCGAGTCGATATCATACGATTTTGTGAGACAGTTCACACCTGACCTTGTTCGGCGCCCGGTGATCGGACGGGGCTGGCACTGGCGCGCCGTGTCCGTCATTCTCGCGCCGCACCTCGTCGTCCTGCGGGCCAGCCCGAGAAGAGATAGGCTTCACCTAACAGGCGTCCAGGAGGACCGGGGGTCTGCTCGAGACGATCTACGAAAGGCACATACTGACCATGTATCGCGCATTCTTTCTCACTCTGGCTCGCACCGAAGCCTTCCGGAAGCTGCTCGTCACCGTCCCTGGAACGCGACAGGCGGTCTCCCGCTTCGTCGCCGGCGACTCCTGGGAGACCGCCCGTGACCAGGTGGCCGACCTCGTCGACAAGGGCCTCAAAGCGTCCGTGGACTTCTTGAGCCGCGATGTCACATCCACGGAGAACGCCCAGACCATCGTCGAGACCTACACCCACATCCTGGACATGATCCACGAGCAGGGCTGGGCCCATGACGTGGACGTCTCGATCAGACTGATCAGCCTGGGCCTGCTCCTCCACGACGGCGAGCGTCTCGCGGCGTCCAATGTACGCGTCCTGGCCGACAAGGCCCGTGAGGTCGGCACCCGCATCACCCTCGACATGGAAGGCCTGGCCACCACCGCGAAGACGCTGCGCGTGGTCCAAGCCCTGCGGGAGCAGTACCCCGAGGTGGGCTTCGTCCTTCAGGCCAATCTGAAGCGCACGGAGTCCGATTGCCGCGCCTTGGACGCCCCGACGTCCCGCGTCCGCCTCTGCAAGGGCTCCTACACGGCGCCGTCCCAGGTGGCGTTCTCCGACAAGCACGACGTCGACCTCAGCTACGTCCGTTGCTTGAAAGTCCTCATGGAGGGCGAAGGGACCCCGCTGGTCGCCACCCACGACCCCGTCATGATCGAGATCGCGCAGGAACTCGCCGCCCACTCCAACCGCGGCCTGAAGGATTTCGAGTTCCAGATGCTGTATGGGGTACGCCCGGTCGAGCAGGAACGCCTCGTCGACCTGGGGCACGTCGTGCGGGTCTATGTGCCTTTCGGAGAGCAGTGGTACGGGTACATCACCCGACGACTGGCTGAATCTCCCGCGAACCTCTTCTCCTTCCTGCGGGCCCTGGCGGGGCTGCGCTGACCCCGCCCATGGCGACGGATCCGTACGACAAGGTCGCGGACACCCTCCACGACACCCTCGACGACACCGTCGGCGGCCTGACTCGGCGCAGCCGTACCCTCATCGTCTGGGAAGTCGTCATCGTCCTGGGGATCTCCTTCGGCCGTTCGGCGCTCTACTCCATCTTGTCGATCATCGACAAGCTCACCCAGCCCACCGCGCTGTCCCAGCAGACCACGTCCCTGAACACCTCGGTCACGCCTGACCGCCCCTGGCTGGACCTGGCCTATCAGCTCTACTACTTCGTCTTGCCCATAGCCGAGACTCTGCTCGTGTTGTACCTGCTCACCCTCGCGTACGGCCACGCCCGCCGCCTGATCGGCTTCGACCTGCGCCGCCCGCTGTCCGACCTGGCCAAGGGTGTGGGCATCTGCGCCGCGGTGGGCATCCCCGGCATCGGGTTCTACCTGCTGGCCCGCGAGATGGGGATCAACACGACTGTGGCCCCCGCCAACCTGACGAGCGTGTGGTGGACGATTCCCGTGCTCCTCGGCTCGGCGGCGATGTCGGGCATCAGCGAAGAGGTCGTCATGCTCGGCTACCTACTGGCACGCCTGCGCGCCCTGGGGCTGAACCCCGCCTGGGCCATCGTGATCTCCAGCGTCATCCGCGGCAGCTATCACCTCTATCAGGGCTTCGGCGGGTTCCTCGGCAATCTCGTCATGGGCGTGGTCTTCGCCCTGCTCTACCTGCGGTGGAAGCGCGTGATGCCACTCGTGATCGCTCACACGTTGATCGACGCCTTCGCGTTCGTCGGGTATTCCCTCCTCGCGCCGCACATCCCCTGGCTGTGAGGCGTCCTCAGCTCAGGGTGGCCCACTCGGGGCCCGTCTGGCCCAGGGAGTCGTCGAGCTTGGTGAACAAGGGCTCAGGCTTGGCCAGAGGACGCCCGACCTCGATCGGGGAGAACTGCCACGTCCCGATCTGCGCGGTGTAGTCCCCGGTCAGGATGGGATAATCCTCGTTGCCCTCTTCGCTGACCGTCTCCATGACGGGCTGAGCGGCCCAGACCCCCGTGCCACCCAGGGCCTCGAAGACCTTCTGGCTCGCATGGGGAAGGAAGGGCGTGAGCATGGTGTTCGCGTCCGCGACCACTTGGAGGACGGTGTGCAGGACGGTGTCGCGACGGGCGGGGTCGTCCTTCATCTTCCACGGCTCGCAGTCGGACAGGTACTTGTTGGCCGCCGACACCACGCGCATGGCCTCGGAGATGGCGAGCTTGAACTTCGCCTTGTCCAAGAGGGAGCCCACGGTGGTGAAGGCTTCGCGCGAGGTCGCCAGCACAGCGGCGTCGATCTCATGCAAGGTGCCCGGAGTGGGGATGCAGCCATTGTTCTTGAAGGCCATGGACACCGAGCGATTGACCAGGTTGCCCCACTCGTTGGCCAGTTCGGAGTTGGTGCGCCGCACGAACTCGTCCCAGGTGAAGTCGGTGTCCTGGTTCTCGGGCCCGGCCACGGAGATGAAGTACCGCAGGGCGTCAGGCCCGAAGTCGCGCAGGAAGTCGCGCACGTAGATCACCTTCGAGCGGGACGTGGAGAACTTCGACCCGCTCATGGTCAGGAACTCCGAGGAGACGATCTCGGTGGGCAGGTCGAGGACGCCCATCCCGCTGGGGATCCCGCCCTTGTCGCCCTGTCCGTTGGCCCCGAGGAGGATCCCCGGCCAGATGACGGAGTGGAAGGTGATGTTGTCCTTGCCCATGAAGTAGTAGGACCGGGCGTCCGGGTTCTGCCACCATTGCCGCCACGCGTCGGGCTCCCCACGCCGCCGGGCCCATTCGACCGACGCCGAGAGGTAGCCGATCACGGCGTCGAACCAGACGTAGATGGACTTCATGTGGTTCTCGCGCCACCCGTCGAGCGGGATCGGGATCCCCCAGTCGAGGTCGCGGGTGATGGGCCGGGGCTTGAGGTCCTTCAACAGTTGCAGGGAGAAGTTCATGACATTGGGCCGCCAGTCCTGGCGGGTCCCCAGCCAGGAACCCAACGACTCGGCCAGCGACGGCAGGTCGAGGAAGAAGTGCTCGGTCTCGATGAACTTCGGGACCTCACCATCCAGCCGCGAATGGGAGTTGATCAGGTCGATCGGGTCGAGTTGGTTGCCGCAGGCGTCGCACTGGTCCCCGCGGGCCTGGTCGTAGCCGCAGATCGGGCAGGTGCCCTCGATATAGCGGTCGGCCAAGGTGCGCCCCGTGCTCGGCGAGATGGCCCCCAGCTGGGTCTTGGGCACGACGTACCCATTGGCGTGCAAGGAGCGGAACAGCTCCTGGACGACCGCCGTGTGGTTCCGGGTCGTGGTCCGGGTGTACAGGTCGTACGCCAACCCCAGCCCCTGCAGGTCCTCGGCGATGACGCGGTGGTACTTGTCGGCCGTCTGCTGGGGGGTCAGCCCCTCCTTGTCGGCTTGGACCTGGATCGCAGTGCCGTGCTCGTCCGTGCCGGACACCATGAGCACGTCGTTGCCCGCCATACGTTGGTACCGGGAGAAGACGTCCGACGGCACCCCGAACCCGGACACATGGCCGATATGGCGAGGACCGTTGGCGTACGGCCACGCGACAGCCGCGAGAATTTTCGACATGAGCGTAAGTCTACTGGGTCGTCACAGTCGAATCAGCGACCCTCATGGGCCTTGTCGCCCGGTCACATGGACTCGTACCAGGCCCGCATGGCGTCGAAGGCGAGTTTGCGATGGGTCTTGTCGGCGGAGAGCAGTCCCTTGCGGTTGTAGTACCCCTGGAGGTGGTGGGTGCGCCTCGGGCAGCGGAAGTCGTACAGGATCCACGGCGACACGCCCTGGATGTACGTGATGTCCCTCAACACCTCGATCTGGCGGGCGTAGATCGACAGTTGGTGGTCCTCGGTGAACATCTCGTCCGCGTCGCCGCGCAACCCCGCTACCGCGTCGGCGCCGAACTCGCAGATGATCACGGGCTTGTCCAGATGGGAGTTGGAGAACAACAGAGGAAGTTTCGAGAAGTCCGGCTCGTACCACCCGTAGTACTCGTTGACGCCGATGATGTCGAGGTGCGCGGCCAGCCTGTCCGCGATGGCCGGAACCGTGGGGTCGACCAGACACGCGGCGGAGACCGGACGGGTCGAGTCGAGGACCCGGCAGGTGTCCACCAGACGCGACATGAAGCTCAGCCGCGCGTCGGAATCGGCGTTCTCGTTGCCCACCGACCAGATGATGACCGACGCCCGGTTGCGGTCGCGCAGGATCAGTTCTCGCAGTTGGTTCTCGGCGTCGGCGAAGACGCTCTCGTCGTCGAAGAGGATCGCCCAGTACACGGGCACCTCCTCCCACAGCAGGATGCCCACCTCGTCGGCCACCCGCGCGGCGAGGCCATTGTGGGGATAGTGCGCCAGACGCATATACACGCACCCCATCTGCTTGGCGATCGAGAAATTCTCCCGGATCTCCGCCTCCGACAGAGTACGTCCATGCGCGACCGACTCCTCGTGCTGGCTCACGCCGGCGAGGAAGACGGGCGCGCCGTTGAGGAGGATCGTGGACCCCTCCACGCGGATCTCACGGAAACCGATCCTGTCATGCCACTCGTCCTCCCCGTATCGGATCCAGACGTCGTAGAGGCGGGGATTCTCAGGGCTCCACAACGACGGCGACGCGTCGACCTCGACCGTGCCCACGCCGCCGACCACGTCGAAGGCCTGCTCGCATCCGAGGTCGGGGATCGACAGGTGGGCGGACCCGTCCAGGTCCATGCCGTCGACCTCCACAGTCACGGCGATGGTGGAGAACGTGCGATCAGGAACCAGCGCCACGCTCGCCGTCCGGATGAAACAGCTCGGAACCCTCATCAGCGACACGCTGCGGTGCAAGCCGCCGTAGTTGAACCAGTCCGTGTTGTCCGTGGGCACCCGATCGGGGCGCCGAGAGTTGTTCACCACGACGAGCAGCCTGTTCTTCTCGCACAGTCTGCCCGTCACCTCGATCTGGAAGGGTGTCGACGCGCCCTGGTGCCATCCGAGGTACTCCCCGTTGAGGAACACGTACGCGGCGTAGGAGGCTGCGCCGAAGAGCAGGAACACACGCTCGCCGGGCGCCCCCGGCGCGACATCCACGTCCCGGACATAGACGGCCGACCCCTCGTACCAATACCACTGCGGATCCTGCAGGTTCCAGCAGGACGGCACCGGGATGGTCCCCCACTCATCGAAGCTGAAATCGACGGGATACGCCCGCCCGTCCTCGTCGCAGTAGTTCTCCTCGAACCAGCGCGCCCGCAGGCAGGCGTCGTACGGGTCGATGGCGAAGCGCCAGTCCCCGTCGAGGGACTCGCATACCCGTGCCCCCGGATCGATGAACGATGTGGCGTCGACGCACGGCTCGGCGTACGGGGCGAGATAATCCACACGGTGGATGTTGGCGGAGAAATTGGCAGGTTCGGCGTTCATGGGCACATCCTCGAAGCTCAGCGTCAGGCCTTGACGCCGCGCGGCGCACGGCCCTTCGATGCCATTCTAGGCGAGCCCGTCTCGGGACAGCCGTCCCCTCCCATGTCTTGCCATACTCCCCCAGCCGCCCCTCCACGGACACATCCCATGAAAAACTTCCACCTGACGCCCGCCATGGACAACTGCTAGATTTTCTCCATGACAAAGAGCGTCTATGTTTTGGCCCCTGAGGCCTTGGTGGGAAAATCCGCTGTCGCGTTGGGGGCTGTCGCGGCGTTCCGCGACGCCGGCAGACGTGTGGGGGTCTTCCGACCCATCATCCGCACAGAGGGCCTCGACTCGGCCCTGGAGTCCCTCCTGGAGAGCGCCGACTCAGGCCAGACGTATGAGCAGGGGTACGGCGCCACCTACGCCGAGGTCCGCGAGGACACCGAGTCGGCGGTCACGACAATCATCGATCGCTACCAAAGCCTGCAGGCGCGCTTCGACGCCGTGGTGATCCTCGGCTCCGACTACTCCGATGTGATCTCCGCCACCGAGTACTCTCTCAACGCCGAGATCGCCGCCCATCTGAACACCCCGGCTCTGCTGGTGGTCTCCGCGCGCGGCGCATCGGCCTCCGACCTGCTGCACGCCGTCGAGTTCGCCCGACGCCAACTGACACACTCCTGCACCCCGTGCCTAGGAGTCGTCGCCATGGGCCTGGACTCGGCGAGCATCGAGGAGTACGACCAGGCCCTGGCACAGGTCGACCTTCCCGTGCTGCTCACGGTGCCCGGCCACATCGTGGCCGAGGTGGCCCTCCCCGCCACGTTCGCCCAGACCGTGTCGCAGATCCACTGCGACGTGCGCACGCCCCTGGCTTTCCAGTACGAGTTGATGTGCAAGGCCCGAGCCGACAAGCGGACCATCGTGCTGCCCGAGAGCGAGGACGACCGCATCCTGAGATCGGCCAGCATCCTTCTCCACCGCGACATCGCCAACCTGATCCTCCTCGGAGACGCGGACACCATCCATGCCCGTGCCGCCGAACTGGGCGTGGACCTCAGCAAGGCCAAGATCCAGAGCATGGACGACCCCGCCCTGACGGCGGACTTCGCCGAGGAGTACGCGCGACTGCGCGCTCACAAGGGGGTCACCATCGACCAGGCTCGCGAGACCCTGCGCGACGTGTCCTATTTCGGGACGATGATGATCCACCAGGGGCTCGCGGACGGCATGGTCTCCGGCGCCATCCACACCACCGCCCACACGATCCGTCCATCCTTGGAGTTCATCAAGACCATGCCCGGAATCACCATGGTCTCCGGGTATTTCCTCATGTGTCTGGCCGACCGCGTCCTGGTGTTCGCGGACTGCGCCGTCACCCCCAACCCCACGCCGGAGAACCTGGCGGAGATCGCCATCGCCTCGGCCGCGACGGCAGCCTCCTTCGGGATCGAGCCCCGTGTGGCTCTGCTGTCCTACTCGACCGGCACCTCCGGCACCGGGCCCGACGTGGACATGGTCGCCGAGGCGACCCGCATCCTGCGCGAGCGCGCTCCGCAGTTGCCCACGGAGGGTCCGATCCAGTTCGACGCGGCCGTGGACGAGGTCGTCGCCAAGACGAAGCTCCCCGGCTCCACGGTGGCCGGGCACGCGACCGTCTTCATCTTCCCCGACTTGAACACGGGCAACACGACGTACAAAGCTGTCCAGCGGACCGCCAACGCCCTGGCCATCGGTCCCGTCCTCCAAGGATTGCGCAAGCCGGTCAACGACCTCTCGCGCGGCGCCTTGGTCGACGACATCGTCAACACGGTGGCCATCACGGCCATCCAGGCGCAGGCCGATCCAGCCGTGCCGTTCTGATCCGACGGCGCGGGGACGACGCGACGAGCGACACCAAGGAAAGCACCATCGCGTCGCGTCACTCCTCATGAGCAAAGCACACTAGAATCAACCACAAACCACGGGCCCCGGGCCCGTACGACCTGGAAGGAGACAGAAGATGTCCATCCCCATTCTCGTTCTGAACTGCGGTTCATCGTCAGTGAAGTACCAAATGATCGACGTCGAGTCTGAAGAGGTGCTGGCCTCCGGATTGGTCGAGAAGATCGGTCTGGCCGACGGGAACCTCACCCATAAGACCGGCGGCGACGAGCACCGCATCGACCAGACCATCACCGACCACACCGCGGCGCTGCAGCTGGTCAGCCAGGCCTTCGACACCTGGGGCCCCGCCCTGCACTCGGTCGTGGCCGTCGGACACCGCACCGTCCATGGCGGCGACACCTTCCGCGACACGACCCTCATCACCGATGCGGTCATCGACGGCCTGATCCGGTTGTCCCCGCTGGCCCCCCTGCACAACCCGCCCGCCATCGCCGGCATCCGCGCCGCCCAGTCGATGCTGCCCGACGTCCCCCACGTGGCCGTGTTCGACACGGCGTTCTTCTCGACCTTGCCGGCCGAGGCGTACACCTACGCCATCAATCGCGAGGTGGCCGAGAAGTACGGGATCCGCAAGTACGGCTTCCATGGCACTTCGCACAGCTTCGTGTCCAAGGCCGCGGCCGCGTTCATGGGCGCCGACCTGGCCGAGGTCAACCAGATCGTGTGCCACCTGGGCAATGGCGCGTCCATCTCGGCCGTGGCTGGCGGGATCGCCATCGAGGCGTCCATGGGGCTCACCCCTCTGGCCGGCCTGGTGATGGGCACCCGTTCCGGCGACGTCGACCCGGGCGTCTTCGCCTACCTCGAGCGCGAGGCCGGGATGACCTCCCAGCAGATCGACGACCTGCTGAACAAGAAGTCCGGCATGGCTGGGCTGGCGGACGGATCCTCGGACTTCCGTGACCTGTGGGCGAAGATGGACGCCGGCGACGAGCACGCCCAACTCGCCCACGACGTGTACGTCCACCGCCTGATCAGCTACATCGGCGCGTACATGGCCATCCTCGGCCGCACCGAGTACCTGGTCTTCACCGCCGGAGTCGGCGAGAACGCCAACAGGACCAGAGCCATCGTCATCGACCGTCTGGCCGGCTTCGGCATCCGCCTGGACGCTGAGGCGAACAACTCCCGGATCAAGAGCCCCACGATCATCTCGACTCCCGATTCAGCGGTCACCGTGCTCGTCGTGCCCACGAACGAGGAACTGGCCATGGCCCGCGAGACCTATCGGGTGACCCGCTGACATGTCCACTGCACTCATCACGGGGGGTACTGTCGGCATCGGCCACGCCTTTGCCCAGGAGTTGGCCAAACAGGGGTGGGATTTGGTCTTGGCCTCCCGCGACGAGGCGGGCTTGCTCGCCGTCGCCCGGGATTTCCGTCGAACGTACGGGATCACGGTGGAGGTCATCCGTACCGATCTGTCGGTGAGGTCCGAGGTCCTCGCCCTCGCCGACCGGTTGGAGGACCAGACACGTCCCATCGATCTGCTGGTCAACAACGCGGGGTTCGCCGTCCATGACTCCGTGGTGACCGGGGACATCGACCAGCACCAGCGAGCCATGGACGTGATGTGCATGGCCGTGCTGATCCTGTCGGGGGCGGCGGCCCGCGCCATGAAGGTCCGCGGCTTCGGCGCGATCCTGAATGTGACCAGTTCCTCCTCCGTCATCACCACCGGCCACTACTCGGCCATCAAGGCGTGGGCGACGGTCTACACCGAGGGCCTGGCCAATGAGTTGCGTGGGACCGGGGTCCGGGCCATGGCCGTCCTGCCCGGATGGGTCAAGACCGAATTCCACTCTCGCGGCGGCGTCAAGGCGCACAACCTGCCCGGAATCGTGTGGATCGACGCCGGACGCCTGGCGCGGGAAGCCCTCGACGACCTCGCCGCTGGTAAGGTGTTGTCTGTGCCGACCAAACGTTGGGCTTTCGCCGTCTGGGTCGGGCACGTCCTGCCCCGCACGGCGACACGCTGGTTGTCGCGCACCCTGACGAAGTCGAGAGAGACATGACGAAGACTCCGGCGACCGACAACCCCGCCTCCTACCGTTCCGCGGTGAAGTCAGGGGTGCGTTTCGTCGCCCAAGATGTGGCGCTGAAATCCTTCGTGTGGTCGGCCTGCCGTGTGCAGGTCCATGGACGCGAGCTCTTGGCCAATGTCGAAGAGCCGTTCATCGTCATCGCCAATCACTCGTCGCATTTCGACGCCTCGCTCATCCTCGGCTCCCTCCCCCATCGTCTGAGCAAGCATGTCGCCACCGGCGCGGCCGCCGACTACTTCTTCGACAAGAAGCTCAAAGCCTTGACGACATCCTTGTTCTTCAACGCCTACCCCGTCGAACGCAAGGGTTCACGCACCCATAAGGGGCTGACCGGGCGTCTATTGGAAGCGGGGATCCCGTTGATGATCTTCCCCGAAGGCACGCGCAGCCGCACAGGGGCCCTGGGGCAGTTCAAACCCGGCGTGGCGGCCCTGTCCATCTCCCGCGGTGTCCCCTGCATCCCCATGGCCCTCGTCGGCGCCTACGCCGCCTGGCCGTACAACCGTCCCGTGCCCAGGCCGAACCGTCCGCACATCCACGTGGTCATCGGGCATCCTCTCACGGCCGTCGCCGGGGAGACGGCCGACCAGTTCGCGGAGCGCATGCAGCGCAACGTCGCGGAGTTGTACAACACCACGGCGAAGGCGTACTCGATGCCCACCCTCGACGATTACGCCCGTACCGTGGCCGTGAAGAAGGCCGAGGACGACGCGCGTGCCTGGGAGACCGAGCAGGCCGAAGAGGCCAGGCTGGCCGAGCAATCCCCCACCGGCTCGCCGGAGGGCCAGGCCCTGGACGCTGTGGAAGGTTCCGTCGACTCCCCCTCGGACCGCGACGCCACGTCTCACACCCCCGACTCGGACCTGGGCGACGATCTCGCCTCGGGCCAGAAGAAGCCCCTCCACCGCCGGATCTTCGCACGCAGATCAGCGAAAGACGCCTGACCGGCACAGGCGAATTTTCGGACAGAGGCCATTTCGGTTGCGTGCCCTGGAAAGATGGGACACGACACGACCATCCACCACCCGCACCACGGCGGACCTGGAGGACATGTCAGAAAAGGGAAGTCACTCATGGAGACAGTCAAGCATCAGAAATGGTGGGGTTGGGGCGAAGAGGGCCTCGAATTCACCTACGAGGACAAGCCGAAGTTCGCGGGTTTCCTCCTCGACAACGTCGGCGTGGACGTCCATGACTCCGCCAGCGCCACCCCCGACTTCGACGCTCTGCCCGTTCCCGAGCCAGTCCTGAAGCCCGCGCTGAAGAAGGCCTTGGCGGCCATCGTGGGCGAGGAGAACCTGTCCACGGACACGGAGTGCCGCCTGGTCCACTCCTTCGGCCGTGGCGTGGTGGATCTCATCCGTCTACGCCAGCCCGACCTGGGCCGCATGTGCGACGTGGTGTGCTACCCCGGATCGGAAGACGAGGTCGTCGCGCTGATGCGAGCCGCCGTCAAATCACGCTCGGTGCTCATCCCCTATGGCGGTGGCTCCAACATCGTCGGCGCCCTGAGCGCTCCGAGGGGCGAGACCCGTACGGTCATCAGCGTCGACATGGGCCGGATGAACACCGTCCTGTCCATCGACGCCGCGTCCGGCCTGGCCCTGATCCAAGCGGGCGTCCTCGGCCCCGACATGGAAGAGCAGTTGAACGCGCAGGGCTGGACCATGGGCCACTTCCCCGATTCCTTCACCTGGTCCACCCTCGGCGGCTGGATCGCCACCCGCAGCTCCGGCATGCAGTCGGACAAGTACGGCGACATCGCCGACATGACACGTGGTCTGCGGATGGTCACCCCCGACGGGATCCTCGAGCTCCACCCTCTGCCCTCGACGGCCAGCGGCCCCAGCGTGCGCGAGATGGTGCTCGGGTCGGAGGGCCGGCTCGGGATCATCACGAGCGCGTGGATGCAGGTCCACCGCGTCCCCGCCAAGCGGACCATCCAGGGGTACTTCTTCCCCACCTACGAAGCGGGACTGAAGGCCATGGAGGAGATCGCCGCGTCCGACGCGGCCCCCAGCATCACCCGCGTCATGGACAAGTACGAGACCGCGTTCTCCATCGCCAACGGCAAGCAGTCCTCGCCGATGGACCACTTCCTCAACCAGGCCGTCCAGAAGCTGATGTCCATGAAGGGTTGGAACCTCGACGACGCCTGCCTGTCGCTGATCGGCTTCGAGGGGTCGAGTCGGCATGTCAGGTACGAGAAGGGGCTGGTCGACGCGATCATCTCCCGCAACGGCGGCATGGGGGTCGGCACGGGACCAGGAACCCTGTACGACCAGAAGAAGTACGACGTGCCGTACATCCGCGACTTCCTCCTCGACCGTGGCATCCCCGCCGACGTGTCGGAGACCGCCACCCCGTGGAGGTACATGGCGCAGATGCACGACGAGACCATCGCGGCGGCCCATCGCGCCATGGAGCGGGCCGGGGTCCAGGGGTACGTCATGTGCCACCTGTCCCACAGCTACCATGCGGGCGCCTGCCAGTACTTCACCTTCGCGGTGAACGACTCGTCGAACTCGATGCTGGACACCTACTACACGGTCAAGAAGGCCATCCAGCAGTCCTTCATGGACAACCACGGCACAGTGTCCCACCACCACGGCGTCGGCGTCGAGCACGCCGCCTGGCTCCCCCAGGACATCTCCACGACGGGCATCCGCTTCCAAGGGCTCCTCTTCGACGGCGTCGACCCCGACCACAACCTCTGCCCCAGGCCCTGAGCCTGGGCCGCCCGCCGACGACCGGGCCACAAACACATGAGTCCCCTGCGTGATCGCAGGGGACTCATTGACGTGTGTTCAGCGGAGACCTACTTGAGGAATCCTTCGTAGGAGCGCTGCTCCAACTGGGACTGGATCTGCTTGACCGTGTCCAAGCCGACGCCGACGACGATGAGGATCGAGGTGCCGCCGAAGGGGAACTGCTGGGACGCGCCCACCAGCACGAAGGCCAGGGTGGGGATCAGGGCGATCAACCCCAGGTACAGAGACCCAGGCGCCGTCAGACGCGAGAGGACGTACTGCAAGTACCTCGCGGTCGGGGCGCCGGCGCGGATGCCGGGGATGAACCCGCCGTACTTCTTCATGTTGTCGGAGATCTCGACCGGGTTGAACGTGATGTTCACGTAGAAGTAGCAGAACGCGATGATCAAGATGAAGAAGACCACGTTGTACAGCCAGTGATCGCCCTTGACGAAGTAGGTCCCGATCCATGCAGAGGCCGGCGAGCTCGGCCACAATTGGGCGTACAAGGCCGGCAAGTACAGGATCGACGAGGCGAAGATGACCGGGATGACGCCAGACTGGTTGACCTTGAGCGGGATGTACGTCTTGGATCCGCCGTACATCTTGCGACCCACCATGCGTTTGGCGTACTGCACCGGGATACGGCGCTGCCCTTGCTCCATGAAGATGATGCCGAGCATGACCAACAATCCGATGGCGATGACCAACAGGAAGAGGAACCAGCCCTTGTCAGGAGAGCTCGAGTGAGCCATCTTGATCGACCACAGGGACGTGGGGAAGCGGGCGGCGATCTGGGTGAACATCAGCACCGACATGCCACGGCCCACGCCGTGGTCGGTGATGAGCTCACCGAGCCACATCACGATCCCCGTTCCGGCGGTCATGGTCAAGATCATGACGACGATGGCGAAGATGCCCTTGTCGTACACGATGTCGGAGGTGCAGCCCTGGAAGATCTTGCCGTTGACGGCCATGGACACGTACGCCGTGCCATTGAGCACCGCCAGGATGAGCGTCAGATACCGCGTGTACTGCGTGATCTTCGCCGTCCCGGAGGCGCCTTCCTTCTTCAGCGTCTCCAAGCGCGGCACCACCACGGTCATCAACTGCAAGATGATGCTCGCGGTGATGTACGGCATGATGCCCAAGGCGAACACCGACATCTGGAGCATGGCGCCACCAGAGAACAGGTTGATCATGGAGAACAAGCCCGCCTGGTCGCCGCTCTCGGCGTCCAGACGGCACTGGTTCAGGTTGACCATGTTGACGTTCGGCACGGGCAGTGTGGACCCGATACGGAAGATCACAAGGATACCGAGGGTGAACCCGATCTTCTTGCGAAGGTCCGAGGACCTCAGCACATTCATCAAGCCGGTCAGCATGTCTTTCTCCTCACCTGCTTAGGCTACCATGTCCGTTTGTCGAACGTCGAAACGTCCGTCACAGTTCGGTGATCGAACCGCCTGCTTGCTCGATCTTAGCCTTGGCTGAGGCAGAGAACGCATGCGCAGCGACATCAACCTTAACAGAGATCTCTCCGTCGCCGAGCACCTTGACCAACTGCGAGTCACGCACAGCGCCCTTGGCGACCAGATCGGCGATGCTGACTGTCCCGCCTTCGGGGAACAACTGGGCGAGACGAGCGACGTTCACGACCTGGAACTCGACCTTGAACGGGTTGGTGAACCCCTTCAACTTCGGGATCCTGCGATGCAACGGCATCTGGCCGCCCTCGAAGTTCGCGGGGACGTTCTTACGAGCGCCGGTGCCTTTGGTGCCGCGGCCTGCGGTCTTGCCCTTCGACGCCTCGCCACGGCCGACACGGGTCTTCTCCGTGCGGGCCCCGGGAGCGGGACGAAGGTGATGAATCTGTAGGGCCATTACTTTGCCTCCTCCACGGTGATCATGTGGGCCACGGTGCGAACCATGCCCTGCGTGATCACGTCGTTGTCGCGCACGACGGTGTCGCCGATCTTCTTCAGACCGAGCGAGCGAAGCGTCTCACGATGGTTTTGCTTGGAACCGATCCCGGACTTGATCCTGGTGATCTGAATCTTAGTGACGGGTGTTGTCGTCATCAGTGTGCTCCTTCCGTGCGAGCCCGCAGCAACGCGGCCGGGGTCACGTCCTCGACGGACATCCCACGACGCATGGCGACATGCTCCGGCTCTTCGAGATCCTTCAGCGCACGGACAGTGGCGTGCACCACGTTGACCGCGTTGGAGGATCCCAGGGACTTGGCCAGGACGTCGTGGATGCCGGCGCACTCCAAGACGGCGCGGGCGGCGCCACCGGCGATGACGCCAGTACCGGGAGCCGCGGGACGCAGCATGACCACGCCAGCGGCCTCCTCACCCTGGACCGGGTGCGGAATCGTGCTCTGGATGCGCGGGACGCGGAAGAAGTGCTTCTTGGCGTCCTCCACACCCTTGGCGATCGCGGCGGGGACTTCCTTCGCCTTGCCGTAGCCGACGCCGACGGTTCCGTCGCCGTCACCGACGACCACGAGGGCCGTGAAGGAGAAACGACGCCCGCCCTGGACGACCTTCGCCACACGGTTGATCGCGACGACGCGCTCCAGGTAGTTGCTCTTGGGCGCCTCTTCCGTCTCGCGGTTGCGACGGTCATCGCGGCGACGACCCTCGCTGGGCTCGCCTTCGTTACGGCGGTTATTCGCTGCCATCTTTCTTTCCTTCCGTCAGAACCCGAGTCCGGCTTCACGCGCGCCATCAGCCAAGGCGGCGACACGTCCGTGATACTGATGCCCAGCGCGGTCGAAGACGACCTGCTCGACACCGGCGTCTTTAGCACGTTTGGCGACCATGGCGCCCACCTGCTTGGCCTTCTCAGACTTGTCAGCCTGCAAGGCACGCATGCTGGCCTCCATGGTGGACGCCGACGCCAAGGTGTGACCCTTGGTGTCGTCGATCACCTGCGCCACGATGTGACGCGCGGAGCGGGTGACCACCAGGCGCGGACGCTCGGGAGTTCCCGTGATGGCCTTGCGTCCACGATTCTGGCGCTTGGCCAAAGCCGCAGCCTTGGGGGACAGGGTCTTCTTGATTGTCAATGAAATGGCCATTACTTTCCAGCCTTTCCGACCTTGCGGCGAACTTGCTCGCCCGCGTACCGCACACCCTTGCCCTTGTACGGCTCAGGCTTACGAATCTTACGAATGTTGGCGGCCACCTCACCGACGGCCTGCTTGTCGATCCCGATGACGGTGAAGTGCGTCGGGTTCTCGACCGCGAAGGTGATGCCCTCGGGGGCGTCGACGATCACCGGGTGAGAGAAACCCAGGGCGAATTCGAGCTGCGTGGGGCTCTTCAGCATGACGCGGTAGCCGACGCCGACGATCTCCAACTTCTTCTCGTACCCTGCCGTCACTCCGACGACCATGTTGTTGACCAGCGTGCGGGTCAGGCCATGCAAGGACTTGCTCACCCGCTCGTCATTCGGACGGGTGACGTCGATCTGGCCGTCCGTCGCCTCCACCTGGATGGGCGAGACGACGGTGTGGGACAGCGTCCCCTTGGGACCCTTGACCGTGACCAGTGAGTCTTCGATGGTGACATCGACCCCAGCGGGGATCGCGATAGGCATTCTTCCAATACGTGACATGTGTCGACTCCTCACCAAACGTAGGCGAGGACTTCCCCGCCGACAGAGTTACGGTTAGCTTCCTTGTCGGTGAGCAAACCTTGGCTGGTGGAGATGATCGCGATGCCCAGTCCGCCGAGAACCCTCGGCAGGGCCGTGGACTTCGCGTACACACGAAGACCAGGCTTGGAGATGCGCTTCAACCCTTGGATGGCACGAACGCGGGAGTTGCCGTACTTCAACGTGACGGTCAAAGTCTTCCCCACGCACCCCTCGGCAGGCTCGGTCACCTTGTAGTCGGTGATGTAGCCCTCCTGCTTGAGGATCTTGGCGATACCCACCTTGATCTTCGAATGAGGCATCGAGGTCGTCTCGTGGTAGGCCTGGTTGGCGTTACGCAGACGTGTCAGCATGTCTGCGATTGGATCTGTCATTGTCATCGGCTTGTGGCCTCTTTCTCACAGCGGTTTCCCCCAACGAGGACCTGCTGTGTCGTTACGGTTAGTTGAACAATCATGAAAATCACCAGGAGGACTTCGTCACGCCGGGCAGCTCGCCGCGGTGGGCCATGGTCCTCAGGCAGATACGGCACAGGCCGAACTTACGGTACACAGACTTGGGCCGACCGCACTTCTGGCAGCGGGTGTACGCCCGTACCCCGAACTTCGGTTTGCGGGACTGCTTGACCTTGATAGCTGTTGTTGCCATGTCTTAGCTCACCTCTTTTTCCCGACGGGACGCTTGACCCGCTTCTTCTTGTTTGCAGCCTTGTTCGCCTCGGCGACCTCCCGAGTCTGGAAGGGGAAGCCCAGGTGTGTGAGCAGGGCGCGGCCCTCCTCGTCGTTCTCGGCGGTGGTGACCACGGTGATGTCCATGCCACGGAGCCGGTCGATGCGGTCCTGGTCGATCTCATGGAACATGACCTGCTCGGTCAGGCCGAAGGTGTAGTTGCCCTTGCCGTCGAACTGGAGCGGGGAGAGCCCGCGGAAGTCACGGATACGGGGAAGGGCGAGGCTCAGCAGGCGGTCCGCGAACTCCCACATACGATCGCCGCGCAGAGTCACGTGGCAACCGATGGGCATGCCCTCGCGCAGTTTGAACTGGGCGATGGACTTGCGGGCCTTGGTGACCTGCGGCTTCTGGCCGGTGATCTGGGTCAGGTCGCGCACGGCCATGTCGATGACTTTGGAGTCACGCGCCGCGTCGCCCACGCCCATGTTCACCACGATCTTGACCAGACCGGGGATCTGCATCACATTGGCGTACTTGAACTCCTCGTGCATGGCAGGCGCGATGACCTCGCGGTACTGCTTCTTCAGGCGGGGCAGTTCTTTCTTGTCAGCTGCGTCAGCCATCAGATCTCCTTCCCAGTCTTCTTGGCGATCCTCACGGACCGGGTGACGGTGTACTCGGTGCCGTCGGGGCGCTTACGGGTGGACTCGACGCGCTTGAATCCCACGCGCGTGACCACCTCTTTGGTCCCTTGACGGACGACGAGCGCCACGTTGGAGGCATGGATCGGAGCTTCGGAGCTCATGATCCCGCCCTTGATGACCTGGCGGCCGGTTCCGTCGGAGCGGTCCTTGCGGTGCCGCTTGACGATGTTCACACCGGCGACCGTCACGGTCTCTTCGGCGGGGTTCACGCCGATGATGTCACCGACGACTCCCTTGTCCTTGCCTGCGATCACGCGCACGCGATCGCCCTTCTTCACATGCATTGCCATCTCAGATCACCTCTGGAGCGAGAGAGACGATACGCATGAAGCGCTTCTCGCGCAGCTCACGGGCGACCGGGCCGAAGATACGGGTGCCCCGGGGTTCGCCGTCGGTGCGCAGAATGACTGCAGCGTTCTCGTCGAATTTGATGTACGAGCCGTCCGCGCGGCGGTGGCTCTTGACCGTACGTACTACGACGGCCTTGACCACCTCGCCCTTCTTGACTCCACCGCCAGGGATTGCGTCCTTGACGGTTGCGACGATCGTGTCGCCGAGGTAGGCATAGCGGCGCTTGGAACCGCCGAGCACCCGGATGCACAACAATTCCTTGGCACCCGTGTTGTCGGCGACCTTCAGCCGCGACTCCTGTTGGATCATTTTTTCTCCTTGAGTTCCCTGGTTCCCTCATCGGGCCTGGTGAAACGTTACCTAGCCTTTTCGACGACCTCAGTCAGTCGCCATCTCTTCGTCGCTGACAGCGGACGGGTCTCCATCACCCGGACGCGGTCCCCGACACCTGCGATATTGCCTTCGTCATGGACCTTCAGCCGCTGGGTGCGGGTCATGACCTTACCGTAGAGAGGATGCTTGATGCGATCCTCGATCTGGACGACGATCGTCTTGTCCATTTTGTCGGACACGACCATCCCTTCGCGGACCTTCCTACCAGCCCTTGCTTCAGTCATCAGTTCTCCTCATCGGGATCAGGCACAATGCCCAGATTGCGTTCTTGCAGAACGGTGTAGATACGAGCGATGTCCTTGCGGGCCTCACGAAGACGTCCGTGCGATTCCAGCTGGCCTGTGGCCGCTGCGAAGCGCAAGCTGAACAGCTCTTCCTTCAGTTCCGTGACGCGGGCGTTCAGGTCCGCGCGGCTCATCGCACGCAGTTCTGCTGCTGTTGTTGTCGCCATCAGTTCTCACCGTCCCTCTTGATGAAACGTGCCTTGAATGGCAGCTTATGAATAGCGAGTCGCATGGCTTCGCGAGCCACGTCCTCGGCCACACCGGACAGTTCGAACAGAACGCGTCCGGGCTTGACATTGACGACCCACCACTCCGGGGTGCCCTTGCCGGAGCCCATGCGGGATTCGGCTGGGTGCTTGGTCATCGGGCGGTCGGGGAAGACGTTGATCCACACCTTTCCACCACGACGGATGTGACGGGTCATGGCGATACGAGCCGCCTCGATCTGACGGTTCGTGAGGTACGAGGGCTCCAGAGCCTGGATCCCGTACTCCCCGAAGGCCAGGGTCGTCCCGCCCTTGGCAGCACCGGTCCGCTTGGGGTGGTGCTGCTTGCGGAACTTCACACGACGAGGAATCAGCATGAGTTACTCACCTGCGCTCTCTGTTTGCGGCTCGACGGCGGCCTCGACGACCGGCGTCTCCTGATCTCTGCGCCCACGTCCACGATCCGCGCGCTCACCGCGGCCAGGACGCCTCGTGGGACGCTGGCGGGTCAGAGCGGACTGGCGGTTGGCGCGCTGAGCTGTGCGTTCGGCGCGGGTGCCGGTGAGGTCTCCCTTGTAGATCCACACCTTGACGCCGATGCGTCCGAAGGTCGTACGGGCCTCGTAGAAGCCGTAGTCGATGTCGGCACGCAGGGTGTGCAGGGGAACACGGCCTTCACGGTAGAACTCCGCGCGGCTCATTTCCGCTCCACCCAGACGTCCCGAGCACTGGATCCTGATGCCCAGGGCTCCACCGCGCATGGCGGACTGCTGAGCCTTGCGCATCGCACGACGGAAGGCCACGCGGGCGCCGAGCTGCTCGGCCACGCCCTGGGCGACCAACTGCGCGTCGATCTCGGGGTTCTTCACTTCGAGGATGTTGAGCTGGACCTGCTTGCCAGTCAGCTTCTCCACATCGGCACGGACCTTCTCAGCCTCGGCGCCGTTGCGACCGATGATGATGCCAGGACGTGCGGCGTGCAAGAAGATCGTGACGCGCTCGGAGCGACGCTCGATCTCGATCGAGGAGACTCCGGCTCGCTCCAGACGCTTGGTCAGGAACTCACGGATCTTGATGTCCTCGCCGATGTACTGCGAGTACTGCTTGTCGGAGTACCAGCGGGACACGTGATCGGTCGAGATGCCCAGGCGGAACCCCATGGGGTTGATCTTTTGGCCCATGCTCAGGCCTCCTTCTCAGTCTCGGACGCGGTTTCGGTCACCTTGGTCGCCGCCTTAGCAGCCTTCTTCTCGATGACCCTGTCCAGGCGCATGGTCACGACCTGCTTGGACGGGGGGATCGGACCGCGGTTGACCGTCGGCTCCACCACAGCGGTGATGTGGCTGGCGCGCTTGAGGATCCGAGACGCCGAGCCCTTGGCCCGGGCGCGGATCCGGCGCATGGTCACACCCTCGTCGACGAAGATCTGCGAGACGTACAGGTCGGCTCCGCGCAGGTTCTCGCCGCTCTCGGCGTTGGCCACTGCCGACGCGATCACCTTGAAAACCGGCTCTGAAGCGGCCTGGGGCGCGAAGCGCAAGGTGTCCAGGGCCTGGGTCACGGTCATACCGCGCACGATGTCGACCACGCGACGGACCTTCTGGGGCGACATGTGGACGTGACGCGCGATGGCGTACGCTCCCTCACGATCACCCAAGAGTGCGTCCCGACGGGTCGGGCGCTGCCAATTCTTACTCATTGATAACTACCCTTCTCAGCGCTTCCGAGACTTCTTGTCGTCCTTCACGTGACCACGGAAGGTGCGAGTGGGCGCGAATTCGCCCAGCTTGTGACCGATCATGGCGTCGGTGATGAAGACCGGAACGTGCTTGCGACCGTCGTGGACGGCGATGGTATGTCCGATCATGTCAGGCACGATCATGGATCGACGCGACCATGTCTTGATGACGGTCTTCGATCCCTTGGTGTTGAGGTCCTCAACCTTCTTGGCCAGATGGCCGTCGATGAAGGGACCCTTCTTCAAACTGCGTGGCATCTCTTACGTCCCTCCTGCTCAGCGCTTCTTGCCGGACTTGCGCCGACGGATGATCAAACGGCTTGACGCCTTGTTCTTGTCGCGGGTACGGCCTTCAGGCTTGCCCCACGGGGACACAGGATGGCGACCACCGGAGGTACGGCCTTCGCCACCACCATGCGGGTGGTCGATCGGGTTCATGACCACACCACGCACGGTTGGGCGGACGCCCTTCCAGCGCATACGGCCGGCCTTGCCCCAGTTGATGTTGGACTGCTCGGCGTTGCCGACGGAGCCCACGGTCGCGCGGCAGCGGATGTCCACCATGCGCATTTCACCGGAGGGCATACGCAGTGTCGCGTACTTGCCTTCGCGGGCCACGACCTGGATCGAGGCGCCGGCGGAGCGGCCCATCTTGGCGCCGCCACCGGGACGCATCTCCACGGCGTGCACGAGCGTGCCGACGGGGATGTTGCGCAGGGGGAGGTTGTTGCCAGGCTTGATGTCGGCTTCCGGACCGGACTCGACGCGATCGCCTTGGGACAGGTCCTTGGGGGCGATGATGTAACGCTTCTCGCCGTCCAAGTAGTGCAGCAGGGCGATACGAGCGGTGCGGTTGGGATCGTACTCGATGTGTGCGACCTTGGCGGGGATCCCGTCCTTGTCGTACCGCTTGAAGTCGATCAGCCGGTAGCTCTGCTTGTGGCCGCCGCCGATGTGGCGGGTCGTGATGCGTCCCTGGTTGTTGCGCCCGCCGGTCTTCGGCTTCGGCGCTGTCAGGGACTTCTCCGGGGTCGACCTCGTCACTTCGGCGAAGTCAGCCACGGAGGCGCCGCGACGGCCCGGCGTAGTGGGCTTGAACTTACGGATTCCCATGAGTTATCTCACTTCCGTTCCCGAGCCGAACAGATCGATGGACTGGCCGTCGGCCAGGGTCACGATGGCTCGCTTGGTGTCGGGGCGGCGACCGAACCCGTTGCGGGTGCGGCGCTTCTTGCCCAGACGGTTGACGGTGTTGACCTGAAGCACCTGAACGTTGAAGACCTTCTCGACCGCGATCTTGATCTGGGTCTTGTTGGCGTCAGGGGCCACCAGGAACGTGTACTTATTCTCATCGATGCGGGTGTACGACTTCTCGGACACCACCGGCGCCAGGAGAATGTCGCGCGGATCGGTGATTCTCACGTCGTTCACTTCTTGCCCTCCATCACATCAGTGAAGCCAGCCTTCTGGGCCGCTTCGGCGGAGTTGAACCAGACATCGGCGATCGTGCGCTTGTACCACGCGGATGCCGGGGTGTGGAAGTGCATGGAGCCTTCCTTGCCCTTGATGTCGTAACCTTCGGGAGGGTTGGCCCCCCGGTAGGAGCCTTCGCCGTATTCCTTGTCAGCCTCGCCGGCGGTGGCCTCGGCGGCCTCGTCGGACACAGCCTGGTCGGCGGGGGCCTCAGACTCCTCGACCTCCAACGGAGTGGCGGCCTTGACGGTCTTGGGCTTCTTGGCGGCCTTCACGGGAGCGGCTTCCTCGACCAGTTCGGTGATCCCGAAACGGGCGAGGAACTCTTCGAGGGCCTGCTTGGTGAAGACGATGACCTGGTTCGCGATCACGTCGTAGACGTTGATCTGGTCCACCGCGATGGCGTGGACGTTGACCACGTTGCGCAGGGACAGCCAGGCCAGATCCTCGTCACGGTGGAGGACCACCACGGCCGAGGTGTACTCGCCGATCGAGGACAGGGTCTCAAGAGCCTTGCGCGTCGACGGGACGTCGGTGACGATGGACTCCATCACGAAGAACTTGTTGTCCGCCACGCGTTCCGACAGTGCGGAGCGCAAAGCAGCGGCGATCATCTTCTTGGGAGTGCGCTGGGCGTACGAGCGCGGCTGCGGCCCATGGACCGTACCGCCGCCTGCCCACTGCGGAGCGCGACGGGAGCCCTGACGAGCGCGGCCGGTGCCCTTCTGGCGCCACGGCTTCGCGCCACCGCCGGAGACCTCGCCACGAGTCTTCGTGGAGTGGGTTCCCTGACGGGCCGCAGCCAGCTGGGCGACCACGACCTGGTGGATGAGCGGGACGTTGACGTCGCACCCGAAGACGGAAGCCGGCAGGCTCACCTTCGTGGCAGACTCACTCGCGAGGATGTCGACTGTGATATCAGACATGTCGGTCACGCACCCTTCTTCACAGCACTGCGGACAACCACGAGAGCGTTCTTCGGCCCGGGGACGGCGCCCTTGACGAGGATGAGCCCTCGCTCGGCGTCCACACGGGCGATGGTCAGATTCTCCACCGTCTTACGCTCGACACCCATGTGTCCAGCCATCCGCATTCCCTTGAAGATGCGCGACGGGGTCGAGCACTCGCCGATGGAACCGGGAGAACGGTGCTTGCGGTGGACGCCGTGGCCGGCGCCGAGGCCCGAGAAGCCGTGGCGCTTCATGACGCCGGCGGTTCCCTTGCCCTTCGTCACACCGATCACGTCGACGACCTCCTGGTCGGCGAAGATCTCGGCGGTGACGTCCTTGCCCAATTCGTACTCGCTGGCGTCAGCCGTGCGAATCTCCATCAGGTGGCGACGGGGGGTCACATCCGCGGCGTCGAAGTGGCCCTTGGCCGGCTTCGTCACCGATTTGGCTTTGATCGCGCCGAAGCCGAGCTGGATGGCCGAGTAGCCGTCACGCTCCGGGGTACGCACCTGGGTCACCACGCACGGACCGGCTTCGATCACAGTCACGGGGATGACTTTGTTGTTCTCATCCCACATCTGGGTCATCCCGAGCTTGCGGCCGAGGATTCCTTTTACATTACGTTCATTATTCATTATTGACCTCAGGGAAGCTTGATCTCGATGTCAACACCTGCGGGAAGGTCGAGGCGCATGAGGGAGTCCACAGTCTTGGGCGTCGGATCGAGGATGTCGATCAGGCGCTTGTGGGTCCTCATCTCGAAGTGTTCCCGAGAATCCTTGTACTTATGGGGAGAACGGATCACGCAGAACACGTTCTTCTCCGTCGGCAATGGCACAGGACCGGCGACCTGTGCACCAGTACGGGTCACCGTGTCGACGATTTTGCGCGCCGACGAATCGATGACCTCATGGTCATAGGCCCGAAGCCTGATGCGGATTTTTTGTCCCGCCACGGCAGTTCCTCACCTCTCTTGCTTGACCGGGGAAGCCCCCCGGCTTTCGCTTGACACCGCTCACGTTGAGTGATGCCGCTCTCCGGCCCACGCGGTCGGGCGTGTCGCGCGTTTTGTCCGCACGCATCCCCTCTTTCCTTGTGGGTGGATTCCGGTCTGGGACCGGGACCGTTAAGTGTACCTTAAGACCGCTGTTGGGCACGCGATCGGTAACTTCATTCGGAGTAGCCTGACGATTCTGTCACAGATGGGGACCGCGGCGCAAATCCTTGGGCGACCCCCGGGAAAGGCACGATGACACTATATGCGCTTATGGATGGCAAGAGACAGGCCACTGCCCTTGCTTCACCCCGTGTCTGTGAGCCCCTCATCGCGGCGATCCGTACCCCCGGGGAGGCGCGATCTTCTGCTTGGCCACAGGGGCCTGCTCACGTGCGCCCAGGAGGCCTGAGAGCCCTCCTGCGCCTGGCCCGGAGCCGCCGGTCTTGCCCTGCTCCTTCTGCATCTGCTGTTGGGCGGCCTGCATCTCCTCCATCGAGTACTGCCCGGACAGGGCGAAGGCCACGATGACGGCGATGACCGTCGGTATCCACAGGTTCCAGCCCAACAAGATCGGGCCCGTGATGAGGACCACCATGTCGATGCCCCGGATCATATTGAAGATCAGCCCCGGGGGCAGGGCGCCGAATCCCGTCTGCATCATGGGCGCGGAGTAGTTGGCCGATTTCGCGGACACCCAGCGGATCGCGCCGAGCAGTCCGGCGACGGCCGTGAGCAGGGCGCGCGCGAAGGCGCCGGTCACCGTGGTGAAATGCTCGGAGGCGCTGATCCCCCAGAAGGCGGCGGTGGTCGCGAGGGCCCACACGACGGCGAACATGGCCGGCACGACCGCCATGGCCTGGCGAATCTTCGGATTGGACAGGGGAAGGGTACGCGCGAGCCCTTTGGTCCGGGTCATCACGCGCATCGACCCCAGCATGGGGACGAAGCCGATGAGCAGGATGAGGGCTGCGATGAAGGAGTTGAAGGCATGGAAGCCGAGCGCGGCCACCGCGTACGGGACGACGATGCTGGCCACCACGAGGAGGATCCTCTTCGGGTACCTCCAGAGGCGTTGGATCTCCCTCCACACCAGGGCGCCCATGCCGACTCCCCTGCCGCGGCGGGGACGCACATGTCCCAGCCTCATGGAGTCTCGTTCGACGAGGATGTCGCGCATGAGGGCGAAGTCCATGGCGAACGCCGCGCCCTGCATACCGGCCACCAGGGAGCCGCCCGAGACCAATCGAGCGCGGTGGATCATGCCGAGACGGCTGACGGCGATGACGAGTCCCACGATCAGGAGCACAGCCCCGCCCACGGAGACCCAGACCACGGAGGACGTGTCGGGGATGCGGAGGATCTCGAATCCGAACCAATCGGCGGCCACGGACACGATCACCATGAGAACAGCCACGGCGATGAGCCCGAGGAGCCATTGGACCAAGGAGATCAGCCAGGTGCGTCCCCAGGTCTGTTCGGCGGCGGCCAGCGCGGTCAACCCGGCGGCGCCCACGGCCATCGCGATCGCCCAGCGCCAGATGTCGTCGAGCCCGTACCCGGTGAGAGCGGCCAGGAGTCCTCCCAAGAGGGCGGCGACCACGCCCACGGCGATCACCACGCCCACGAGACGCTTCCACAGGAGGCGTCCGCGCCGGATGGGGGCGTCCATGAGCCAGAAACCTTCAGCGGCGGAGGCCACCACGGGTCCGAAGATGCGTGACGCCATGGCGGTCAGCGCGAAGGCGGCGCTCATCACCACCCAGGGGAGCAGGGTACGCCCCACCGTGCACACGTTCGAGTCGCATTGCGCGGCCGAGGCCTGAGCCTGCCACACGGCGCCGGAGAGCATGGCGATGATCATGGCGGCGGCGAAGACGGCGAAGTACCCGTCGGCGAGGACCTGGCGCAGGGTGGTCGTGGCCCGGCCACGTCGCCAGTCCCGGATCAGGTTCGTCAGATCCCGCTCGGCGACGGGTTCGGGGACGACGTCGATCAGGGAGTGCTCCCACACCGGCATCGGAAGGACTTCTGGCTCGGGGGCGGGCTGCTCGGCCTCGACAGGTCCCGCCTGATCCGCCACCGGGTCGGGCAGGGGCGTGGAGTCCGGCGCCGGTTCCGGCGCAGGCGTCGGTTTGGCTTTGTACCCCTGGGGGGCGCGTCGCTTCTTACTCATCGCGCGCACCGCCCACATGGATGGTCTTGGTCGCCACGGTCTCGACCAGAGTGGGCTCATGGGACGCCATGATGATCGCGAGGCCCTGCTCGCGCTCCTCCTTCAGCCGCGTGGCCAGCCACTGCACACCCTCGACGTCCAGGCGCTGCTCCGGCTCGTCGAGCACGAGGACCTTGCGTGGGCGCACGAACGCCGTCGCCAGAGCCAGGCGTCGGCGCTGGCCGGAGGACAAGGTGCCGGGTAACTGGCCCGACTGGGGCACGAGCAGCACCTCGGCCAGGATCGAGTCGACGGCCGTCTCAGGATCGGGCAGGCCGTACGCGCGGGCCAGGAGGTCCAGGTGCTCGACCACGGACAGGTCGGGGAAGAAGTCCAGATCGTCGATGACGGTCGCCATGGCGGCGCGCACCTTGGGGTCGGACTCGCGCAAGGGCTGTCCGTCGATGTCGATGGTGCCCTCGTCGGCTTTCTCCGCGCCCACCAGACAGCGCAGGATGGTGGACTTGCCCGCACCGTTCCTTCCTGTCAGCGCGATGGCTTCCCCGGGCCAGACGTCGAGGGAGAAGTCGGAGACGATGACATGGTCGCCATAGGCTTTCTTCAGATGGGCGACCTTGAGGATGGGTGTGCGTGCTTTTGCCATAAGGTCAATTGTGTCTCATCGAGGGAAGGAATGCCCACACGACCGCCTCGGTGACGGCGTTTGCTCCGCCGGAGGCCGTGACACGCCACGTACTGTGGACCTCGGATCCAGCCAGCCATATGACCCTCTGAGGTAGACTCTTTCATTGGCCGCTTGAGCCCGACCCGTGTCACGGGGACGTTTCGACGAAAGGATGTTCATGGATCAGGGGATTTTCACGACCTATGAATCCGAGGTACGGTCGTACTGCCGTACCTTTCCCACTGTCTTCACCAAGGCCAAAGGATCACTCCTGACCGATCAAGACGGTCGGACCTACATCGACTTCTTCAACGGGGCTGGGGCTCTGAACTATGGGCACAACCCCGAGTACATCAAGCGCGCGCTGATCGACTACCTCGAGTCGGACAACATCATCCACGCCCTCGACATGTACACCGTGGCCAAGGGAGAGTTCATCGAGGCGTTCGAGAACCGCATCCTGAAGCCGCGCGGGTACTCGTACAAGATCCAATTCCCCGGGCCCACAGGCACGAACGCGGTCGAAGCCGCGCTCAAACTGGCCCGCAAGGTGACCAAGCGCACCGGCGTGTTCGCCCTGATGGGCTGCTTCCACGGGATGACGCTCGGCTCGCTGGCTTTGACCTCCGACCTCGGCTCCCGTGCGGGCGCCGGGGTGCCCCTGGGCAATGTGACCCACATGCCCGCGCCCTACATGTTCGGCGACGAGTTCGCCTTGAACTATGTGCGCACCGTGCTGGAGGACGACCACTCCGGCATCGACAAGCCGGCCGCCATCGTCATCGAGACGGTCCAGGCCGAGGGCGGCGTCTACGCTTTCTCCAATGAGTACCTGCGCGGGATCGAGAAGATCGCCCGCGACAACGGCATCCTGCTCATCGTCGACGACATCCAGGTCGGCGCCTCCCGTACCGGCACCTTCTTCTCCTTCGACCGCGCGGGAATCACCCCTGACATGGTCGTGTTGTCCAAGTCCATCGGGGGGTACGGCATGCCCTTCGCGCTGACTCTCTTCAAGCCGGACCTGGACATCTGGACCCCCGGCGAGCACAACGGCACCTTCCGTGGCAACCAGTTGTCCATGGTGGCCGCCAAGTGCGGCATCGACCTGACCATCGACCAGCAGGTCGAGGCGGGCACTGTGCGACGCGGCCAGATCGTGTCTGATTTCCTCACCCGTGAGGTCGCCCCCCTGGACGACTCGATCCAGGTGCGTGGCCTGGGCCTCATCTGGGGCATCGACGTGGCCGAAGAAGAACTGGCGCAGAAGATCAGCCGTGCGTGCTTCGACAAGGGTGTCATCCTCGAACGCGCCGGCCGCAAGAACGCCGTGGTCAAACTGATGCCGTCCCTGGTGATCCCGGACGAGGTCCTCGTGGAGGGCCTTGGCGTGATCCGCGACGCCGTGGCCGAGGTCTTCGCCGCACGGGGTTAGAGGGTCCGGTCGTCGGAAATCAGGTCGTCATCCGCGTACGCCTGACGACGATTCCGACAGCGATGACGAGCGCGGGCGTCCTCAGCCCGCTGAGCTTTGATGGCGTCACGCAGTGTCGACGCGCTCGTTTGATAGATGTCGGCGTCCGTGAGAGTGCGTGTGGTCGTGCCGTACGCTTCTCGGGTGGCTTGTCTGACAGTATCCCCGACAAGGACGAAGACGCCATTTCGTCCGTCATTGACATATCGACCGCCGGTCGGCAACTGCTGCATCATGTCCCCGTTCCACCAATCGTCTCCTGCCATGCACACCAAGGTCCCCTCACTATTGTGACCGACAGTCAGCGTCCCCACGACGACACCGTCAGCCAGAACGGGAGCACTCCAGGAGAAAGGGGCGGCCAACTGTGACGCCGATGGCCTCCCACTGTCGAGGAAGAGGTCGCCAACCTGGTAGACAGGGACGATGGGTCCCAGGTGTGCGCCAGAGGGAAACGAGAGATTTCCGTCGTCGGCATGGGAGATGGATGTCCCACTCGTGACGGCCACGAGAGCAAGTAACGCCGAGATGAGTACTCTTGCTGTTCTCATTCCGCACCCTCACAATCTGGAACGTCAGACAATAACTCGTTTACGCGTCACCCGTACCCATGGCCCACCGGGCGGAACCAAGCATCTGTCCAACGGGCCCATCTGCCGAGATGCTGGTTCAGGCTGCTGTGCCAGCACCTGAACTCGCGCCCAGACCTGGTTTCCTGGGGTACCCAGGATGCACCGAACCAACTTCTCAGCATCCTTTCCTCAAGGGTAGGATCCGTTTCCATGCATGTCAATAGCCGTGTCTCGTTCTCTTTGGAGTGGCCCATGGCATACAGACAAGTGCCCAGACACATCCGACTCAGCCAGGCTATGCCGCCCACACACGGAACTGGCCCTGGAAAGAGGGAGAGGATCCAGGGCCAGCACCTTGAGCTTTGACAGAAAGAGAAACATTCCCCAGACGACCACCTCCTCACGACGATCTTTCGATATTCAGGGTCGTCGCCTGGATCACAGACATCTCTAAGAATCGCCAGATGTCGGAATCCTGAGAGGATCGGGAGCGGTCACGCCTCGTTTTCGACGTAGTCGGGGTACTGGGTGTCCATCCACGACAGGGCTGACACGATCGTGTCGATGGCGTACTTGATGTGCAGGTCGAGTTGCTCGTCGGTGAGGCCGAAGCTGTAATCCATCGAGAAATCGGCGAGGACGGCGAGGACTCCCTCACGCTCGCGCACGCTCAGCATGGGCCACAGGTGGTCGGAGTTCCACTCGTTGACGTGCAGGACGGCCTGGGTGAACTCCGACGCCGGCACTCCCCTGTTCCACACCGCGTGAGCGAAGAGGATCTCCTGGCTCTTGCCACGGAAGGAGAAGACGAACCAATAGCCGTCCCACCAGCCGCCGATGTCCCCCTCTTCGGAGACTTCGAAATGCCAGTTATGGGAATCCAGGCACGCCGTCACACGGCTCGTGGTCAGGGGCGCGAGATCGGAGCTGGCCCCGGCCTCGGGCTTGGTGAAGTAGCCCATCAGTCCTCCTTGTCCTTCCATGAGGCGAGAATCGCGTCGGCCTTGTCCTGGCGTCCGGATCCCGAGAGGAAACTCGCGTAGTCTTTGGCGACCAGGGCGTGGAATCGGCGATTCCGCTGTCCGGTGGATTTGAACCCTTGCAGCGCCATCGCGAAGTTCGCGTCCGCGCTGGGGCGCAGCAAGCGGGCGGCCACGTTCCCGGCCAGCCACCACGAGTGGGCCGCCTCTTCCGTACGCCCCAAGGTGGCGAACCGCGACGCCGACTCCTCGGCCATCGCGAGCGCGGACTCGTTGTCCTCGGCGTCCCCCCAGGTCGCCATGACCCGTGCGACCGCGTCCCGCAACTCGGCCCGGGCCAACAGGTAGCGCCGCAACAGGGGCGCTCCGATCATCGACGACTGGATCAACGCGGGCATGAGCTCTTCGATCTTCTCCGTGTCTGTGGGACGGGCCGGGGTCGGGTAGGTCTCCAGGGCCAAGTGCAGGAAGGTACGGTAATCCTGCTGCCTCACCTGCGGCGCCCACGCGACGAACAGGGGGGAGATCTCCTCCAGGCTCACACCCGACGCCTTCAACAGGGCGAGCGCTTCCAGATAGTCGTGCGTCGCGGCGGTGTGGTTGCCCGTCTCCTGGCAGTTGCGCGCCGCCTCCGCCCAGCACCACCCCGCCTGGGCGAGCCAGCCCAAGGCTCGCGCCTCGTCAGCGGCCTGGCGGAACAATGCGGCCGCCAGATCGTGGGAACCTGTGTCGAAAGCCTCCTCGGCCTGCGCCAGGACCTCGGAGACCTGGGGAGTCCCGTCCTCGCCCGGCTGCCCGAGAGGGGTCGGGACGGGACGAGAGGCCTGTTGGGCCGCCGAGATCAGAAGGGGACGCGAGGTGGGTCGTGCCGCCATGGCCGCGTCGAGGCGTCCAGCCTGCACGGGCGACCCGTGACGGGAGTCGAACGCCTGCGTCAGCGCCACCACAGAGTCCTTCGTCTGCTCGACGACCTGGGTGAGAGTCGGATTGCCGGTCAGGACGGTCGGCTCGTCGCCGTGCCCTTGGGCGACCAAGGCGACCAACCCGGCGAGGAGATGGCGTTGCGCGTCGAGGCACACGTACGGGGTGGCGGTGGTCAGATCCTTGGTGATCTTGGCCAGGAGTTCGACCGACCGCGCCATGTCGCCTCCCCGCGCCAGCACCTCGAACAGCCGGGAGTACGCGACGAGGACGCTCATGGAGGTCGCCGCCTTGATCTCCGCCAGCGCCCTGGGAAGGATCTTCTCCACCTCGTCGAGGCGGTCCTGCTCGGTGTAGCACCACGCGAGGACGGCCAGGATCGACGCGGGCTCGCGCGAGCAGGTCAACTCCGCGGACAGGGCGGCCTCCAGGATGGCGACGGCCCCTTCGATGTCGCCGATCTCCAACAGGTAGTCGGCATGATGCTCTTGGTGGCAGGCGGGGCAGGAGTCCTCGTCGTCCAACGGCATGGTCAGCCACGTGGTGAAGGTCTTCTCCAGGTCCTTCCCCCGCCGCAGCAACTCCCACTCCAAACGGCAGCACCACACCCGCTCCATACCCCGGTTGGCCAGGTTGAAGCGACGCTCCATGTCGTCGAGGGTACGTTCGACCCGGTCCACCGCCACGGTGGGATTGCGGCACAGATCGGTGACGATCCATCCGAACTCCCAGAAGAGGATGTTCTGGTCCCCGAGGTCGAAATGCTCCGGGTGGGTGTCCCACCACCTCAAGAGCTTGATGAAGGGCAGGACCGCTTTGTCGGACTCCCCCACCCAGGTGAGGGCCTCGACCTGGGATTCCAGGGCGTACGCGCGCACTTCGTCGGGGCCTTCGGCCTCGATCAGGCGCACTTGGCGCGCCGCGGCTTCGGCTCGGGAACGGCCGAAGGGCATCGAGCGCACCCGCCCGATGGCGATGGTGGCCTCAGGAACCGACCGACCCATCATTGCCTCCCTCCAAGGGCAGCGCCCATTTCAAGAAGGTCTCCAGGGAGTCGTTCATCATCTCCGCCTCACGGGAGTGCAGCGGTTCGCCGGACAGGAGCACAGCCGACACGTACATCGACTGCAGCCCGGCCTTGAAGAACGCCGTGTTGGGGTCGAGCGACAGCCAGCGCCGCACCGTGGGGTTGGTGTCGTTGAAGATGATCTGGCGGGACCTCTCCGTGGAGTCGCGCAACTCCTCCAGCATGTCGTTCCACACGTCCTCTTCGTCGATCATGTCCGGGTCGATCCGCGAGGGCGGTTCGGCGCCCAGGTCGTCCAGGATCATAGCCGGCAGCCCTTCAGGGTCGAAGCATCGCACCACGGGCTGGATGTCCAGGGGTTCGAGGATCTCGGAGGCGGCCACCACCTGGGAGTAGATCTCCAACTCGCGGATGGGCTCGACCTCGTTGAGGACCTGGGTGATGTCGAAGGTCGACAGGGCGCGCACGTTCCACTGCGGACGGGAGGCGAGCTTGATCATCAGGTCGGTGTCGTAGACGTACCCGGCGTTGACCAACAGGATCCCCTGCGCCCGGGCGACCGCGCCCACCCGACGGTACTCTTCCAGGGACTCGGTGTAGATGACCTCGCCCTGCTTCTCCGTGACCTCGCGCAGGGTGTGGATCCCCTCGGTCGTCTCGAACGGCAGGACTTCGGCGGCCAAGTCGAGGACCACGTCATCGGTGAGGGACAAGGAGCGCAGCGCCAGGTGGTGGATATGGACGAACTCCTTCGCCAAGGGCGACTGTGCGCTGAGGGTGTCCACCACCCATCCACGCAGTTGCTCGGCCAGGGACTCCTGGGTGGCGAGCAGAGCGTCGTCACTGTACAACTGTTCACGCGACGCCGTGGGGGCCAGGCCCGTGGCGTTGATGGCGCATCGCACGAAGAAGGCCCAGTCGGGGACCAGACCCGCCACGCGGTTGCCGAGCAGCATCTGCTTGAGATAGACCCGGTGGTAGCCTCCCGACCCCGGCGGAACGGCGTCGGGGATGACGAAGGCCACGCCCGTCAGACCCGTGACCGGCACCTGCAGATCGATGACGGTCATGGGAGTGAACCCCATGGTCTTCTCGCAGAAACGAGCGAGCCCTTCGCGGCGCGCCAGGTCGTGGGGATAGGCCTTCTCCCAGGGAAGTTGCTCCTCCGAGACCCGCCGCCACGCATGGGTGGTCGATGGGTTCGCGACCGGCTGCGTGTGAGGAGGGTCCATGGTGGTGGCGCCGTTCAGCGAGACGACATGGGTGGACGCCGCGTCGACGAGGCTGGCGACCTGGTCGTGGGGCTCCTCGGTCTTGAGAGGGACCTCGATCAGGATCTCGACGGGCAACAGGGAGCCGAACTCGGTGGCCAGGGAGACCACCGTGTCGATGCCGAGCCAGTGCTCCATCCCGCGTCGTGGCAGGATGCGCACCACGGACCCCACCGGGTCCTCGGGCGAGCGTGGCAGCTCGCACATGTCATAGTGCCCATCGTCGTGTCCGGTCCATTTCACCGCTGGGGCGTCCAGGTCCCGTGCCGAGCGGGAGATGAGCTCGATCGTGTCGGCCACCATGAAGCCCGAGAGCAAGCCGATGCCGAACTGGCCAAGGAACTCTTCCCGGCCCACCCCGAGGTCGAGATCGCGCTTGGACGAGCGCCCCACCGTGGCCAACAATTCTCGGGCCTCCTCGGTGGTCAGCCCGATGCCCGTGTCGCACACCTCGAGTCCCGTGCCTTGCCATGTCCGGATACGGATGGCGCCCTGGGAGTCTGGATCGACAGTACGACGCGCCGTGATCGCGTCCACCCCATTCTGCAGCAGTTCGCGCAAATAGACGTTGGGACCGGAGTAAAGATGGCGTGCCAGCAGATCGACGATCCCACGCAGATCCACTTGGAATGCCGAACCCGTTTCTTGCATCACATGTCCTCACTCGGCACGTTGTCCCCTAGTTCCTTCAGCCACGTCGTGGCGTGTGCGTCAGATGGCATCTTCCAGTCTCCCCTCGGACTGAGAGTCCCGCCGTCATGGACGCGAGGCCCATCGGGAAGTGTCGATCGTTTGAATTGGCTCGAGAAGAATCGCGTCAAGAACGCCTCAAGCCAACCTCGTATTGTACCCAATCCATAGCTTACCCTTGGATCATCTCCGCGTCGCCACATCACTGCTTGCGAACTGGGACCACGCCAGGCATGCCAGGCCAAAAATGCTATCCGACTAGGCTTTTCTCCAAACCTAAAAATATGATAGAGAAAAAAGTCGTGGAGCGCGTACGGGCCGATGATCGACTCGGTGGACTGCAGAGTCTTCCCGTCGGCGGGAGGGACGAGTTCGGGGGAGATCTCCTGGTCCACGATGGTCTCCAGGACGGTGGTGACGTCGTCCGAGAACAGGGCCTGCGAGGCGACCCAGCGGACGAGGTGTTGGATCAGCGTCTTGGGCACACCGGCGTTGACGCCGTAGTGCGCCATGTGGTCGCCGACGCCGAACGTGCACCAGCCCAGAGCCAGCTCCGACAGGTCGCCGGTGCCGACCACCAGCCCGTGGCGCTGATTCGCCACGCGGAAGAGGAAGTCGGTGCGTACCCCCGCCTGGACGTTCTCGAAGGTGACGTCGTAGACGGGCTCTCCACTGGCGAAGGGGTGGCCCAGGTCCTGGAGCATCTGCGTGGCCATAGGCCTGATGTCATGGACCTCCGCAGTCGCGCCGACGGCGTCCATCAGCGCCTCGGCGGATGTCCTCGTCCCCTCGGACGTGGCGAACCCGGGCAGGGTGAACGCCAAGATGTCCGAGCGGGGACGCCCCAGGAGGTCCATGGCCTTCGCGCACACGAGCAGGGCGTGGGTGGAATCCAGTCCCCCCGACACTCCGATCACCGGGTTCGGGTTCCCCGTGGCTTCCAGCCGCCGTGCCAGGGCTTGTACTTGGATCGTGAACGCCTCATGGCAGTCCCGAGCCAGCCTGTCCGGGTCGGAGGGGACGAAGGGGAAGCGGTCCACCTCTCGACGCAGGCCGAGGTCTGACGAGGGCGGGTCGAGGCGGAATCCTGTCGACGCGAAGGGGGCTGACGCCTGGGCGAGCGGGTCGGCGTCCACACCGCCGCGTCGCCGTCGCGCGGCGGTGATCCGGCGCAGGTCGACGTCCACCATGGTGCCCGAGGCGGCAGTCGGGAACCGCTCGGAGGTCCCCAGGAGGTCCCCACACTCGTACACGAAGGTCTGTCCGTCCCACCACTGGTCGGTCGAGGACTCCCCCGGCCCGCTCGACGTGAAGACGTGGGCCGCGTGGCACCGGGCTGACGCCGAGCGGATCGCCCCCGCACGCTCGTCCGCCGTGCCGATGGCTGTCGGGGACGCGCTGATGGTCACGCACACGGTCGCGCCCGCCATCGCGGCGCGGGTGGACGGCGCGATGGGCGCCCATGCGTCGTCGCCGATCTCGACGTGGATCCGCAGTCCTTCGACATCCTCGGCGTGGAAGATCTGCGCGGCGCCCAGGGGAGCTTCCCAGGGGCCCACGCGCACCGGATGCGGCGCTTCGGGGGCGGCAGGAGAGAACCACCTGTTCAGGAAAGACTGTCGATGGCCCAGGAGGTAGCTGGTGGGCACGATCCCCAGGATCCGCCCACGATGGACGACCACCGCACAGTTGTACAGACGGTCGGCGTCACGGACGGGAGCGCCCACGATGATCACCGGGCGCAGATCGCGGGACGCCTCCACGATGGACCCCACAGCCGCGTCGGAGGCGTCCAACAACACGTCCTGGAGGAAGAGGTCACCACAGGAGCAGCCGGTGACGCTCAGTTCCGGGTACGCGACCACCGCCACACCCGTGTCCTCCAGAGCGCGAAGGTCCTCGATGATGGCCTGGGCGTTCTTGTCAGGGCGTGCGAGATGGACGGGCACCACTCGCGCGGCCACACGTGCGAATCCCTGGGCGTACACATTGGCGAAATCCATACTGCCCAGTCTGCCATGCCCTAGCGGGCTCTCGTCGATGGTCCGTGGCGCGCGCCAGGTCACCACCGGCGTCTCACGCGTCGGGCTGCCCGTCGTGGTCGTCCAGGGACTCCATGAGATCCCCGTAGATGTCGTACATGCACTCGTCCTCAAGGTCCACCGACAAGGCGCTCACGACCGCGTCTCGCGGGGTGAAGGCGGCGAAGGCCGCCATCAGCGCCTGCGTGACCAGGTCTTTCGCCTGCGCCTCGTCATCGACGAAGACGGCGATATGGCCGCTGATGGCGGAACGGGACTCGTCCGAGGAGTCGAACATGACGACTTCCGCCTCCACGTCGGCCTCCTCCAGGAAGGTCTCGGCCGCATCCGTCAGCGCGTCCAGCCACTCGTCCAGATCGAGCCCGTCAGCGCGGTGCGTGTCGATGCCGTCGAGCGGGAGGTCGACCACCATGTGGAGGGAGTCGTCGTCGTCGGCGCTGGGATAGCCGGCCCAGGCCAAGGCCTCGGCCGCGATGGGAGACAGCGCGCCAGCCCAGTCCGCGAGCGCGTGGAGCCTCTTCTTGGGGTTGTCCTTGTGCTTGTCCTTGACCGGGACCAGCGCCAGCGGGACCTCCCCGCGCACCAGCCACACGGTTTCGGTGGGCGTGTCCAGGGCCATGGCGAACAGCATGGGATGGTCGTCTTCGTCCTCGATGACGAGACGGCGCACGTCGACGAAGGGCGGTGCCATGATGGGCTCGACTGCGCCGTGGTGGTCGTGGTCGGCCAGCGAAGCTTCGACGCCCATGGCCATGGCCAGGGCCTCTCGCAGTTCGGGTTCGACAGCTTCGATCGTGAAGGCGCCAGCGACGATGGCATCCGAGTTGGTCATTGTGTGCCCTTTCCAGATGGCGTGAGTTCCTCCCAGGAGATCATCCTGTGGGAATGGAACAGTCAGCTTATCAGTGATAGCTTGTTCGAGCATAACTGTGCGCACACGCCCGCCGAAGGGTCGCTTTCGTGCCCGCCCGTTTACTGTGGTGGCGCGGACTGCCCGTTCGCCTGTGCGATGGACTGTGGCGTGCCGCCCTCTGATTCGGCGCCGATGGGATGGATGACCACCGCCGTGCCATAGGCGCACACCTCGGAGAAGGACTGGCCGATGTCGCCGGTGTCGAAACGCATCCCCACCACGGCGTTGCCGCCGCGCTGGACGCACTGCTCCCACATGCGCTGCATGACCTGGTTGCGGGAGTCGTACACGAGGTTGGTGTATTCGGTGATCTCTCCCCCGCCGATGGCCTTGAACCCTGCGAGCAGATTGGCGCCGATGTTGGCGCTGCGCACGGTCAGCCCCATGACTTCCCCGAGGACGGCGTCGACCTTGTACCCGGGGATCTCAAACGTTGTGACAATCAACATGAGAAAAAGAATAGCGCGAAAAACCTGTGTACGGCGGACAGGTCGGAGATCCGGTCCATGGCACGCCGTGGACTCCTAGCACTCGGCTTGTAGGAGTGCTAAGCGAAGGTGTAGATTCGTCATTAGCACTCTCCCCATGAGTGTGCTAACCCGGTGGCCCCGCGACGACATCGGGAGTACAGACGAACCACAGTGGCCCTCCCGGCCACACGGACATGAAAGGGGTCTTGACGTGGCAACCACGATCAAGCCGCTCGAGGACAGGGTCCTCGTTCAGCCATTGGAGGCCGAGCAGACAACAGCTTCTGGCCTGGTTATTCCTGACACCGCTAAAGACAAGCCGCAGGAAGGCAAGGTCGTCGCAACCGGCCCCGGCCGCCTGGACGACGACGGCAAGCGCATCCCCATGGACATCGCCGACGGCGACATCGTCATCTTCTCGAAGTACGGCGGCACCGAGGTCAAGTACGACGGCCAGGAGTACCTGCTGCTCAACGCTCGCGACATCCTCGCCAAAGTCTCACGATAAGGACTGATGCACAATGCCAAAAATCCTTGCTTTTGACGAGGAGGCCCGTCGCGCTCTCGAACGCGGTGTGGACACCCTCGCCAACACGGTCAAGGTGACGCTCGGCCCCAAGGGCCGCTACGTCGTCCTCGACAAGAAGTGGGGCGCCCCCACGATCACCAACGACGGCGTCACCGTCGCCAAGGAGATCGAGCTGGTCGACCCGTACGAGAACCTCGGCGCCCAGCTGGCCAAAGAGGTGGCCACCAAGACCAACGACGTGGCCGGCGACGGCACCACGACGGCGACGGTCCTGGCCCAGGCGATGGTCCATGAGGGCCTGCGCGCCGTGGCCTCCGAGGCCAACCCCGTCGGCCTCAAGCGCGGCATCGAGAAGGCCGTCGAGGCTGTCACCGTGGAGCTGAAGGCCATCTCCCGCCCGGTGGAGACCACCGCCGACATGGCGTCTGTGGCCACCATCTCTTCGCGCGACCCCGAGATCGGCGATCTGATCGCCCAGGCCTTCGACAAAGTCGGCAAAGACGGCGTCATCACCGTGGACGAGTCCCAGACCTTCGGCACCGAGCTGGAGTTCACCGAGGGCATGCAGTTCGACAAGGGCTACATCTCTCAGTACTTCGTGACCGACGCCGACCGCATGGAGGCCGTCTTCGAGAACCCGTACATCCTCATCCACTCCGGCAAGATCTCGTCCATGAACGACCTCCTGCCCATGCTGGAGAAGGTCATCGGCGCGAGCGGTCAGCTGTTCATCATCGCCGAGGACGTGGACGGGGAAGCCCTCTCCACCCTCGTGGTGAACAAGATCAAGGGCACCTTCATCTCCTGCGCGGTCAAGGCGCCCGCCTTCGGCGATCGCCGCAAGGCCATGCTGGAGGACATCGCCATCCTGACCGGCGGCCAGGTCGTCGCCCCCGAGGTCGGGCTGAAGCTCGACCAGGTGGGTCTGGAAGTCCTGGGACGCGCACGTCGCATCGTCGCCACCAAGGACAACACGACGATCGTCGACGGCGCCGGCTCGGCCGATGAGGTCAAGGCCCGCGTGGCACAGCTGCGCGCCGAGATCGAGCGCACCGACTCCGATTGGGACCGCGAGAAGCTCCAGGAGCGTGTCGCGAAACTGGCCGGCGGCGTGTGCGTGATCAAGGTCGGCGCCGCCACCGAGGTGGAGCTGAAGGAGAAGAAGCACCGCATCGAGGACGCCGTCTCCGCCACCCGTGCGGCCATCGAGGAAGGCATCGTCGCAGGCGGGGGCTCCGCCCTCATCCACGCGGCGTCCGTCCTCAAGGACAGCCTCGGGCTGACCGGTGACGAGAAGGCCGGCGTGAACATCGTCGCCGCCTCCCTGGTCGAGCCCCTGCGCTGGATCGCCGAGAACGGTGGCGAGCCTGGCTACGTCATCGTGTCCAAGGTCAAGGAACTCTCCGCCGGCGAAGGCTACAACGCCGCCACCGGCGAGTACACCGACCTCATCAAGGCCGGTGTCATCGACCCGGTCAAGGTGACCCGTTCGGCCCTGGCCAACGCGGCCTCCATCGCGGCCCTGCTCCTGACGACCGAGACCCTCGTCGTCGAGAAGCCCGCCGACGAGGACGACGCCAAGTAAGTCGAGTCATTCGCAACGAATCGAGGGGCCAGCACGGACAGTGCTGGCCCCTCGGTCATGCTCGGATGCGGGAGATCAAGGGCGGAGGGCCGCCAAGGGGACCACGAGGATCCCATCGGGGCGACGGTACCCGGGACCGCTCCCCACGATGATGACACGGGCTTTGCACGGACCGACAGTCTGGGTGTCGACGGCATCGACGAACGCCTGCAACGAGCGCGCAGCGTGGTCGACTTGCCCCATGCCGAGCTTGATCTCACATGCCACCCACCCGTCGGGGCATTCCACGATGGCGTCCACTTCACGCCCGACCGAGTCTCGCGCCCTGTACACCCGGTACCCATGCGACTCGGCGTACACCCGCACATCTCGTACCGCGAGGGACTCGAACAGGAGACCGAGGGTCTTCGGCTCGCTGACCAGTCTCGTCGGGGTCGCCCTCATGGCGGCCACAGCCAAGGAGGGATCCACGAAATGCCATGCTGGCGCCTTCCTCAGGCGAGCAGAGTCTCTCAGAGCTGTTTGCCATGACCGTAACGGCTCGATCACCATCAACTGCTCCAGTGTGTCAAGGTACCGTGACACCGTGTCTCTACTCAGAGGCGACGACGCCCCGGAGACATCTGTGCTGAGTGTGGCCAGGGACGCCTCCCCTGAGACGTTTCTGGCCAGCGAGGAGAGAACTCGCGACACTTTGACGGGATCCCGTTGCACCTGTGCGACACTGCTCACGTCCACCTCGGCGATGAGGGTGAGGTAGTCGACCACGTACGCGTACGCGTCCTCGTCACTCCGCCCGAGCGTCGATGGCCACCCGCCTCGTGCGATGGTCGTCGCCCATCCGTCGAGTCCCAGGTCCGATGGTGAGCACCCAGGGTTGTCTGTGCCCTCGATGATCCCTGCCAGGCTCACCTCGCCCGTGCTCACCCCCGTCTCCCACAGCGTCATCGGACGCATCCTCAACACTGAGAAGCGTCCAGCCCCCGAATGTCGGGGGACACTGGGATCGGGCGTGGCCGACCCGGTGAGGATGAACTGGCCCGTCTGACGGCGGTCATCGACCGCACGTCGCACCAAGTCCCACAGCCTGGGCTGACGCTGCCACTCGTCGAGCAGTCGTGGGGTGTCGCCGTGGAGCACCCGGGCCGGCTCCACCTGGAGGTAGAGTTCCACCGTCGGATCCACATCCACACGGACCACGCTGCCAGCGGCTTGTTCACACGTCGATGTCTTGCCACACCCTTTGGCCCCCTCCACGAGGACGGCTCCGGAGCGGTCCAAAGCGGCTCTCAGGAGCCCATCCGCGACACGATTGTAGTAGTCCATAGACCTAGGTTAGCGCTCAATCGGCAGTTTGCAAGAGTTCCAGTAGGCAGTTTGCAAGGATTCCAGTAGGCAGTTTACGCAGGATTACTTCATGAGAAGGACTATTCTTGCCACTCACACGCTTGTGACGGCATGCGTGTTAAGATGCCTCATGGCGTCCGCGGCGATTGCGAACCCGAGGTAGAGAAGGGGCCATGTCCATCTTCCGCCGACGAGGCACGGGTTCACGTTCATTCCCCCACCAAGGGAAGAGCACCCTGATCATCGCTGTCGTGCTGGCTGGGTGCGGCGCGTGTGCGGCGATGGACACCGGAAGCGCCGACCCTCCCTTCTCCGTGATCACCTACCAGCCCCGAGGGGTCGGCGGGGATTTGGCCCTCCTCGAAGGACGTCTCACGCTGATCGATGGGTGCCTCGTCGTCGACCGTGCGGAGGGCATGACACTGGTTTATCTCCCACGACCAACCCTGCGCTACACCACAGACGGCTTCTGGCTGTACGGCAGGATCTACCGTCTAGGCGATCCCGTGTCATGGGGAGGCGGTGGCTACGGGCTGCAGGATTCCACCATCCCCCCCGCGTGCATGCCACTCGTGGATGAGATGATGCCGTCATTCACCGTGTCGAGTGGCCCTCATGCATGAAGCCTGGAGCAGCCCATTCGAGACACGATTGCCATGATTCACCAACCTAAACGAGCGCTCAATAGGCAGTTTGCAAGGAACTCAGTAGGCAGGTTGCAGAGGATGGGGCTCCGCATCATGGACTATTACGTGCTGGCCGCAGGCATGTGTACACTGAGGCAATGAATACTGATCTCATACGATCAGCGCCCACACCGTGGTCCATGCGCGTGGGGCTGGTGATGCTCCGGGTCGCCGTCATCCTCCTCGCCGTACCGTCCGCTGCCGGGATCCTCCTGTGCATCTGGGGATACAACGATTCCCTCGTGGCGCTCATCATCTTCATACTCGCCCTTGTTTTTGGGCGGAGCGGTGGTCCTGGGAGTATGCACCAGAGCGATACGCAAATCTCGCGCCCGCGGAAGTCGGGTAGCGCTGGTGGTCGTCGTGGCCGTCCTCTGTCTGTCCTTGGATCGCCTAGCCCTGATCGTGGCAATGGGCGTAGGACCAGTGGGCCTTGTCGTGATCATTCCCTTCATCCTCATGGTGGTTGGAACCATCTTGACCCTGACACCGAGTAGTTCAGGGTACTTCGTGCAGCCATCCCAACCGCTCTCCCACCAGGTGCCGAATGAGGAGAAGCCCTGGATAAGGATGCCGCAAGACTTTTGACCACGGGTCAGGAGGGTCAAGGAGTCAGGATCACCCCGACCTCAGCATGGCGGCCCCAATAGCGTCGGGCTGACAGGATTGAAACCTGCAACCCCTTGGCGGGTCGGTGCCCAATTCAGTTGGTGGCTGATAGCCCTGGTTGTCGGCGGTTTCCTGGTTTGGCAAGGGAGGATCATCGCTTCCGTAGTGGTGAGCGTACCGGATAATGGCGGTGCTTGGCGGTTGGTCGCGGTTGAATTCCGGAGCAATTCCAGGGCCTCCGGGGCGGTGTTCAGTCCTTTAGGACAACCCACGTGCCGTAGCGATCGGACCCCTCTCTCCGAAGGAGACCACGTTCGCGCAACTTGATCAGAATGCGCTTCACCTGACGCTCACTGATCCCGGTCTCTGTGACGAGTGCCTTGGCGGTCAGCGAGCCGTCGGCCTGAAGCGCGCCCAGGATGGCGCGTTCAGAGCCGAGAAGCGCGGAAGCTTCTACAGTGCCATCTACAGTGCCATCTACAGTGCCATCCGATGGCACTGTAGATGGCACAACAGAGTGATCCTTGATGTGGACGATCACTCGCAGGCTGGCGCCAAACTCTTTGAACTCGGGCGCGGGCAGGCCTGCATCGGCCAATCTCTGGATGGCTTGCGGTATGCCGGTGCCCCACTGCTCGATCAGCCCCAGTTCCTTGAAGACGCGAGCCACGGCACGGTTGCGGACCATGGAGACGCCTTGCATCATTTCTTCGATGGTGAGGTCCGGCATCAGCCCACCGGGGTTTTCGATCTCGATCGTGTGATCCAGAAATGCCACCTTGATTGACACTCCCTGTCTCGAGTAGCTGGCGTGCACGAGCGCGTTCGTGACGAACTCCCGCAACGGTGCCATCGGAATGGACCAGACGTCCCTGCGGTAGATGTCGCCGAACTCGGCGTGCAGGAAGGCGTTCTGCTCTAGGAATCGCATAACCTTGTCGACGGCTAGTGGCAGCGGCCCATAGATCTCTTCCTGGTCCCAAATGTCGCGCTTGGTCGGGCCACGAAAGCGGGCGCACTGGACATAGGCGAACGGGAAGAACCGCTCCGGGTGCGGGCTGGCGACCAAGATGCCTGCATTGGTGGGCGTCAGGTGGCCTTGCTCGTCTATCACTAGTTCAAGCGTCTTCAGCGTGCGCTCGTCCACGTCCCGGCCAAGCTGTTTCGCGAGAGTGGTCGTGTCCAAGTCGTCCATCGTCGCCCGAAACGCTGGCAGCTTGTCGAACTCTATCCCGGCGGTTGCGCGTTCCAGTTCGGCGATGATGTCTGGCCCGGCCTTACGGTTGCTCGCGGCCAGACGGATGTACGTGCCCTCCGCCTTGCCGAACTTGGTCAGGTAGTGCGGGCGGCGGATGCTCACAGCAACATCGGCAACCACGACCGTGACGCCCGCGAGTGGCACCATTTCGATCGTGGGGATCAACTGCGGTGACACCCAATCCGCGATCAAGTTCGTCAACCGCTCCTGCTCCAGCAGCGGATCATCGACGCCGACGACCGCGCCGTCATCTGTGACACCGATCACCAATTGGCCGCCAGCAGAGTTGGCAAACGCAACCACCGCGCGCATCGCCTTCTCCGGCGAGGACAGATCTTGCTTGTACTCGCGGGTCTTGCTTTCAGGCTGGGCGACGCGGCCACTCGCGTCCACCGTCAACTCATACAGAATGACACCCCTCCTCTCATGGAGCGTCGGGTTCGCCAGAGAGCCGACGCAACCTCGAATGTCTGAATCATAGATTCAATCCTACGGATACCCACCGACAATTTCTGCCGACATCTGCGTCGGATCAACGTGCCATAGCCAGGTCGGACACACGGCGGCCCCGATAGGATTCGAACCTACGACGCAAGGTTTAGGAAACCTTCGCTCTATCCCCTGAGCTACGGGGCCGTGCTTTCCAGCGTACCCACGATACCGGACAAAGCCCTAAGGTAGAAACATGGCCTCCAGCATGTCCTCCCTGATCGCGTACGCTCTCACCGGCGAAACCTTGTCGCTCGACCCCGAGACGGACTCGGCGGCGTCCCTCCTGGACGCGCTGGAGTCGGCCGGCTGGCCGCCTCAGCGGGTGCGCGACCAGGCGCTTCTGGCATGGGAGGAGGAGCGCCCCTGGCCCCACCCCCTGCCCCCCTCCAGCGTCGCCGAGGTGGGCGCGGCTCAGTGGTACGCACGTCTGGCGCAGGCACGCGCCCTGCTCGGCTTGGACGCCGTCCAACTGCCGCCGTCCCGTCGTACCGTCCTGACCCCCGAGGAGCGACGCCTCTTGACCGACGTCCCTCCGCACCATGGTCCCGTGGGGTAGGCACGTGGCCGAGTGGCGTCCACCGCCACGACGCCCAGGGGGACTAGAATCGATCACCACCTGGATTGGAGCGCTATGAACCCGTTGACCGTGAATTTCGACAATTTCAACGACACCGTCTCAGAATATGAGACAATTGTGGTCGATATGTGGGCATCCTGGTGCCTGCCGTGCCGCCGTTTCGCTCCCATCTTCGCCCAGACCGCCCAGTCCACCCCAGATGTGACCTTCGCGTCCTTCCAGGTCGACGCCAGCGAGGAGAACGAGGCCATGTTCGCGGCTCTCGGGTACACCACCGTGCCCACCCTCATGGCCTTCAGGAACGGGACCCTGGTGGTCGCCACGTCCGGCGCCCTGGGCAAGGCCGATCTGGCCACCGTGCTGAAGCAGGTGCGCGAAGACGCCCCCGCGGCCGCCTGACGCGACCCGCCGATCTCACACGCGGGCGACGAAGAGTTGTTCCGCCCAGTCGACGTCCAACCGACACTCATAGGTCGGTGTCAGAAGAGTCAGGCTCGTCGGGTCACAGGTCGCCTCGACCTCCGTGCCGGGCAGGATGCCTGCGTCGAACAGGACTTGGAGTGTGTCGACATCGCGTTGGAGGTACTCCCCGATGCGTTCCAGCCGTACTCTGACCGACTGGCGGGCCGCCACCACCTCTGACAGCGGGTCGAGTCCACCACGGAAGCGTTGGATGACGTGAGCCAGGGTGTCGCCGTGGTGCGGGATGGGGGTGCCGTACACAGACGACTGAGGATCGCCCAGCAGGGCCACCAACCGGAACTCCACGGTGTCGGAGATGACGTGCTCCCATTTGCACGCCTCCTCGTGGGCCTCGGCCCACGGGACCTGGATGACGTCCACGAGCAACCGCTCCGCGAGGCGGTGGCGCCTCATGACCTGGATCGCGAGTTCCTCCCCTTTGGCGCTGAGCAGAATACGGCGGTCGTCATGGACGGCGAGGAGCCCGTCGCGCTCCATACGGGACACGGTCTGGGACACCGTCGGCCCCGAGTGCTGCATCCGTTCGGTGATGCGTGCGCGCAGCGGCGTCACGCCTTCCTCCAACAGTTCGAATATCGTCCTGAGGTACATCTCTGTGGTGTCGATCACCGGGCCCATCACAACCTCCTGGATTCAGGATAGCCTGCCGGGCACGCGGATCCGGACACGGACGGGCGATCCTGGACGGGGGAAGCGGTCACGGGACGCGGATGCCGCATCCCGTGACCGCCGTCTCGACAGGGCCGCCCCGCCCTGTCGAGACCCCCCAGTGTGGAGCGGAAGGTCCAGCCAGACACCTCCCTTGCACAATGCTGTACTGCTCCCCACACCAACCGGGACAACCATGGTGTGGCGGCCACACCCGGCAGAGACAAAGCCGCCGATCTTCCATGGCGTCGTCGGTTGGAACGTGACGTGGTGTGGCCCCATACCCCGGGTCCCACCCTCGTACACGCAGGCCACGCGCATCTGTGCCGCACACTGACCCGCATCACCATCCGCGATGGCGGGGTGGACCGGCCGATGAGCTGATTCGACATCGGTGGACCGTCGGCATCACTCGACTCACTGCGTTGACATCGATGATGAGAAGTCCGTCCGACGCTTGTGTCGACGTGGCCTTCCCTGGGCAGCCATCCCAGGGACGTTCATTCATTTTTCTCCCGTGTCGTGGCGATACCCATACGTCTTCCCAGTCTTCGTCGATCGACACGCACGACATCACACGTCCACGATGGCCAGCACCATCGATCAACGTGGTTAGTTGTTGTGTCGGCCGCCTCCCGCGACCCACGCGGACACTCAGGTCCGATCCTCACGTACGCCCGCCATGCCCCAGCTCATGTCACCCATTCGGATCGTTGAGCAACGACCCAGGAATCAGGTTCTGATCGCATGTTCCCATGTGGTGAGTTACCGCCCATCGTATCGACGAATTTCCCCTAGTACAAGGCATTCGACTGCATTGGAAGGAAAGTTGGACATGTGTGAGCCGCATGTGGTGATACGGGCATGGAACAGCGCCTATCGGCCTTCCTCCTCGACACCGGGTGCGATACCGTAATGCTATGGGCGATGAACTGCGCCTGTGGGCGATCAGCATGGCGGACGTCCGCCAGTGCTTCGCCGCGCCGCCGCCCCTGGCCGACCGTCTTCTCCAGGTCGCCCAATCCATGATGCCGCCCGCACCCGCGTCGCACGCGCCAGGGCTGCTCTCCAAGCTCGGCCCCCTGCGACGCCATCCCGAGGAAGGCGCCGTCGTCCGGCCTGGCGTCCCGACGATGCAGGACGCGTCGGCGATGCTGTCGGGGCGTTTCATCGCCTCGGAGCGAGTCGACGCCTGTTGGGCGCTCATGAGGGCGTGGCTCGACCATCTCGCATCGGCGAACATCTGCGTGCCCCTGCCTCGCGACAGGATCGACGCGTTGGAGTTCGACCTGGTACGGGTGGGAGTGCCCACCCACCTCAGCATCCGCCACCTGTGGAGGCTCGGGCTCGATGTGCCCTTGCGGGCGAGCGAGCAGATGCGCGTGGGCCACACACCCCACGCCATGGTGGCGGAGTTCACGACCCACTGGGCGAGCGCGGCGCCCGACCTCGTCGAGGAGACCCGGGCTTTCGTCGCCCCGGTGCTGGGTTTCGCCTCGGCCTTCGCAGGAACACCCGAGTCGGGAGCGCCCCTGGATCTGGTCGCCTGGTGGACGAGCCGGTGATCGTCCGGCGATGGGACGTACGGCCCGGCGACCCCAGCCCTGGAACGACGAAGGACCCCGGTTGGCAACCGGGGTCCTCGATGTCGGTGGTCGGATGACGGATCAGCTGATGAGCTCCATGATCAAACCCTGCAGGAAGTAGACCAGGAACAGCACTCCGATGACCCACAACAGCGGGTTGACCTGGCGTGCTTTGCCCTTGACGACCTTGATGATGAGGTAGACGACGAAGCCGATGCCCATGCCCACCGTGATCGAGTAGGTGAACGCCATCATGGTGACAAGGAAGAACGCCGGGATGGCGACTTCGAGGTCGGTCCAGTTGATGTCCGTGATCTGCTGGAGCATCAAGAAACCGACGACGACCAGGACGGGCGCCACGGCTTCGGACGGCACGAGGTTGACCAGAGGGGTGATGAAGGTGGCCAGCAGGAACGCGCACCCGGTGATGATGTTGGCGAAACCGGTACGGGCGCCATCGGAGACACCTGACGCGGATTCGATGTAGGAGGTGTTGGAGGATGTGGAGAACAGACCGCCAGCGACAGCCGCGAGGGAGTCGATGAGCAGGATCTCTTGGACCCGAGGCGGGTTCCCGTCCTCTTGGTTGAGCCCACCGGTCTTGCCGATGGCCACGATGGTGCCCATGGTGTCGAAGAAGTCAGCCAGCATCAGCGCGAGGATGGTGAGGATGACGATGACCCAGGAGCGGAAGTCCGCGTGGAAGGCGCCGATCAGGTCGACGTGGTCCCAGAACTTCAGCAGTTCGAGGTTGGGCAGCCAGTGCAGACCCGAGGCCAGCTCAGGCACGTTCAGACGCCAGCCGGTCGTGGGGTTGACCACCGAGTCGCCGGTCTTCACGACCGCTTCGAGGACCACGGCCAGGATGGTGCCACCGATGATGGCGATGAGCATGGCGCCCTTGACGTGCTTGACCCACATGATGATCAGGCCGATGAGCACCACGACGAAGACGAGCAACGGCCAGCCGATGATCGATCCAGAAATACCCAGTTCGCCCATCTGCGACCCCTTGCGCACGAAACCGGCGTCCACGAGGCCGATGAGGGCGATGAACAGGCCGATGCCGACGGAGATGCCGGTCCGCAACGACATGGGCACGGCTTTCATGACCGCACGCCTGAACTTCGTCAACACGAGGATCGTGATGATGATGCCCTCCCAGACGATCAGGCCCATGACCTGCTTCCAGGGCATGGTGGGCGCCAGGGTGTACGCCGCCAGCGCGTTGATGCCGAGGCCGGCCGCCAGGGCGACCGGGAACTTGCCGACGAGACCCATCACGATGGTGGCCACACCCGCGATGATGGCGGTGGCTGCGGCCACCATGGCCATGGTCAGCGGGATGTTGGCGCTGTCGGCGATCGGCAGGCCGGAGATCAGGTTGCCGTTGATGTCAGGCGTCGTGCCGATGATGATCGGGTTGAGGGCGATGATGTACGCCATGGCGAAGAAGGTGACGAACCCGCCACGCACTTCACGGCTGATCGTCGAGCCACGAGCTGAGATCTTGAAGAACCGATCCAGGCCTTGCGGACCAGCAGGAGAGGAGGGCGGCGCCACGGTGACGGTGCGCGGTGATTTTTGAACCATGGCCATAGATTAGTGGAAGCAGTGCCCATCCGTATAAGCGACAGGCGTCCTCCTCCGCGCCACGCCCACGTCGTAGGCACGTTAACGCTTGTCAACCCATATATGAGAATATCCTAGGAGTCATGCCCCACACCGGGGCCCCACCGTCACACGGGCCGCCACTCACCCCCGGGGGCGCCAACTGTCGACGACACGCCGACGAATGAACAGTTCGCGCCCCCGCGGAGTCCCGGTACGACCCACGGTGTCCCGGTACGACCCACAGGGTTTCCGTTCGACTCGTGGATGCCGATATCCTGTGATGGTGAGCCAGTCGACAGTCCCCGAAGATTCCACTCCGCAGCCACGTCCCCTGCTTCAGCAGGCGCCGGTGGTGCCCTTGGACGCGTCGGGATTCACAGCCGCTTTGGTCGGAACCCTGCTGTTCGCCCTGGCGACCGTGGGGTTCGTCCTCACCGACACGCGGGGACAGTGGCTCTATATCGTCGCCACAGGAACAGCCTTCGGGGTGTTCCTCATCCTGTACACGGCGTGGCACCGCTGGTGGTGGAGGCCCCGCCGCGACGCCGCCCAGGCGCCGACGCCCACGTCAGTCGAAGACTGACCCCGAGCCGTCCGCGTCGATGGCGTCGTCCCACAACAGGGGAGGCAGTTCGACACCGCGCCGCTCTTCGACGACATCCGAATGCGCGCCACACCCGTGGTCGATGCTCACCACGCTGGCGTCCGAGGACGAGTACGCGTTCGCGCAGACCCCGAACGCAGCCCCCAACTCCCCACGCAGACGGATGAAGTACCCGCAACTGGAGCATGGCGCCGGCGCCTGACGCGCCTGCGGGGTGTCCGCCCCATGAGCCTGCGACCATCTCTCGCACGCGGCGTCCCGGCCCTCTTTGCTGAGCACCCGCGTACGCCCCAGGCCCAGTTCGCGCACCACAGAACGAATCTCGATGGCCTCTTCGGGAGTCTTCGGGTCGGAACCGGCCGTGTAACCCGGTTGCAAGCGGGGGTCTTCGGCCGGTGTGGCCATCAGCATGCCTGGTCCGACGTCGCCGGGCGCGATGCGCTCCGACCACGGCACCCACGAGGGGGCGAGGAGCGCGTCCTTGCCGGGAAGCAGGACGACATCGTCGACGGTGACCGTACGAGCCCTGGGGGCCCGGGCCACGGTCACAGCCCAGTGCCACCCGTGGTACCCGGGGTGCAAGCAGGCGAAGATATGGGTGACGACGCGCTCGGCTTCCACGATCACGCCCAGGTGGTCGCCCACCTGATCCGTGCCAGCTTCCTCCATGGCAGCTTGGCGCGCCTGGTCGACGGCCGCGGCGGCGATAGCGTCTAATTTGTCAGGCATGTCACAATTCCAATTCAGCGGCGAAACCGCGGAGCATGTGGGCCACCTTCTCAGCCATCCTCTGTTCGGGATAGCGGCCCCGGCGATAGCCGTTGCCGATGGAGTCCAGCAATTTGATGAGGTCCTCAGTGATGATCGTCAACTGTTCAGTGGACTTCCTCTGTGCCTTGGACAAGGATTCCGGCACGTCGATGAGGGTCAGCGACAACGCCTGCTCCCCCTTGCGCCCGTCGGCCACGCCGAACTCGACCTTCTGCCCAGGCTTCAGCGTCGCCACGCCTGCGGGCAGGACGGAGGCCCGGACGTACACGTCACCGCCCTCGTCCTTCACTATGAACCCGAATCCCTTGTCAGGGTCATAAAAGCGTACCTTGCCTGTTGGCATGAGCGTACCTCATTTCCATCTCGCCCACCTAGCCTATCTCGTGCCAGGCGTTCAATGCCATCTTCGCTGCCCACAAGCGGACATAGCAGCCCGACCCGGACCGGACGCCACGATAGAATGTGTCCCGTGGCAACATGGAAAGACGGACCGAGGTACGCGCCGCTTGAGCGTCCCATGGGGTTCGCGCACCCGGCCCAGGCGGTCCCCCTGGCGCCTGCGCCCTCAGCGTCCGTCCAGACGACCGCTCCCGACCATGCCCCCACCGACTATCGCGACGAGTCGCCGACGGTCCCCTTGGACTCCATCGGCACAGTCCACGCGGCCTCGCGCGATCCCCGGCTCGCCTTCGAGACCATCTCGACCGTCCTCACCGCCGGTGCCGACCCGAACGAGCGCCACACCATCGGCACCTCGTCCACCCGCCCCGCCATCCAGCCCTTCCATGTCGTGTCCTCGGCCCCGGTGGTGTCCGCGTCCTGGAGCCCCCCCGCCGACACAGCCGTTCCCGTGGCGCCGACCCACCCGGTCACCGTCCGGGATTGCTGGACGGCCGCGTACCCCCCTCTGCTGGTAGGCCTCACGATCCTGGGGATCGTCGGCACAGTCGAGCCCTTCATCTCTGCGGGCATCCTCATGTTCTCGCCGTTCCTGTTCGTGCCGAGGGTACGTGTGAGGGTCGCCCAGTTGCGCACCGTGAACATCGTCATCCTCGTCGTGCTGCTCATCGGCTGGATCGCATCCCTCGTCCTCGACTCGTCCATGTACAACATCGACCTCCACCTGCCGTGGTGGACGCTGGTCGGCTGCTGGTCGCTGGCCATCACCGACCTCGTGCTGCAGTGGCTCGGCCTCCGCAGCGGGGAGCACCTCCATCGCCCGTGACCACGGGAGAACGGCGGCTGTCATCGCGTGGACGCGCGTCGAGTCTCCTCGTCGATGAGGCGCCGCCACGCGCGCACGCTGTCAGTCGTGACCGGGGTGGAGTCCACGCCGAACCGCGTCAGACCCGCGCGCACCAGCCACGGGACGTGCTCGGGCAGCAGACCCCCTGACACGATCACGGGGACACCGACTCCAGGCTGGGCGATCAGCCGGTCGATGCCCTGCTCGACCTCGCGTGCGGACCCGGCGGTCATCACGGAGTCCACGCGCGGGAGGTGACGGACGTCCGCCCACGCCCGATCCTGATCCAGGGCGGCGTCGATGGCCCGGTCGAAAGTCCACGGCCATTCCTCGTCCCCCGCCAGTTCGGCGCAGGCCAGTTGATCGATCCCCGAGAGCGCATTGAGGAACCCGAAGACGAAACCATCAGCCCCGGCACTGTGATACGAGAATGCCAACCCCTTCAGTCGCGTCATCTCGCCCCCATCAGTGACGCGCTCCTCCCGCAGTCGCAGGACGACCCGCAGATGCACCGTCGATGCCGCGCGCACCTTCTCGACCACCTCCGGCACGGGAGACAGCCCGTCCGTGCCCACCACGAGCACTTGGTCGGCGCCGCCTGCTTCCGCGCACTCGGCCTCGTACGCGCTCTTCACCCGCACCTGGAGGAATCCTGCCATGACACCAGCTTGCATCATGACCCCCCTCCGCTCGGTGAGGGCGCGCCCGAAGGCGCTTGAACGTACTATCGAGGACGATCCAGCACCTCAACGAAGACATGTCAGTGGCATCATCCTTCGTGAACCCGGAATCCCAGAGCCGCCAAGTCCTGCACAGTATCGATGTCCGTCGACGAGCCAGGAGGCAATGCCACATCGACGAGCACGAGGTCGCCGACCAGATGACGAAGAGACTCCCCGGAACCCCCGATCGGCAGTCGCGAGCAAGCCCGGGCCAGAGCCGGGAGACGGTACAGGGCGCACATCCACTGCCGATGCCCGTCAGCCACGCCGATGATCCCGTCCACGCCAGAAGACACCCGGCGAGCCTGCCCAAGCAGCACGGGGATCGCCTGCCCCACGAACGGCATATCGCACCCCACGGTCAACACCCAACGCCCAACGTCGGCGAGCGAAGCGAAGCCACTGACCCCAACGGGGAGGCCACCCACGTCCGCGAGCGAAGCGAAGCCACTGACCCCAACGGGGAGGCCACCCACGTCCGCGAGCGAAGCGAAGCCACTGACCCCA